>Ga0310829_1000027_pt1 | contig 282159 bp, 275 predicted proteins | sample WT_ome_4_FD_202244 | JGI IMG/M metagenome (GOLD analysis project Ga0310829, IMG submission 202244) | Sorghum-adapted microbial communities enriched on wild type (WT) sorghum from Joint BioEnergy Institute, Emeryville, California, United... ...
CCGACTTCGTGAGAAGATGAGGACTGGAGCCTACGGCTCCCCCTCTACCACCTAACCAACAAAAAATCGCCGGGTGGGTCAATTCTAAACCGGCGATGGTGGGTCAAAATAAAGTCGGCGTTGACAGTATAATAGGGAACGGCTTCGGCACTGACAAACATCATGACGTTTTCCCATGTGATAGGGCTCCCTTCCATTATGACATAGCAGCTGCCGATCAGAAAAATCAGAACCTTTTCTGCGATGGCAGGGAGTATACCGATCCACACGGCTGCTCTTGTTGCCCCTCGTTTATGAGCAATCCCTGCGTACAGACCACCGACGATATATGGGATGACTACCATTACAGATCCTAAAACCAGTCCTGACACATCTCGATGTTGATCAATCGGCAGCTTCGTGATCGCAGTGTACATCCATGATGCAAGGAATAGGGTAACAAAATAGGAACCTGTAATCACATACCATCCATTTTTTATCACTGCTAGCCCCCCTGGGAACTGGAGTTCATACCGTATGACGAACAGATTGTCTGGCTGGTCACGTAAACATCAAAGCGATTTTTGCAGAAATTGCAACAACATTTTCGTATGGCGGTTTCTGTTCGTCGTACATAATTGTTCGCCTCAATAAGTGGAATATTTCAAATTTTGTGTGGAAATCCGTTTTTCCTGCCAGTTATGATGGTACTGTCACGAGCTTGTAAAAATCGGGGGGAAACCGGATGAATGCCTTTCACTACAATTGCTCCACGCGTATTGAAATGGGGATGGGCAAGGCTCTCCACCTGCCGGAACTGCTGCACTCCCTGCAGGTCGGCTCGTCCATATTGCTGGTCAGTGACCCCGGCGTGATCCGCGCGGGCCTGGTTGAACCGATCCAGACAGCTCTGCAGGAAGCGGGTTTTGCCGTGTCGCTGTTTGCGTCGCTCAGCCAAAATCCGCGGGATACGGAATGCTTGGCGGGAGCAGAACAATTCCGTGACACAGGTGCCAGCATGGTGGTGGCCATCGGCGGGGGAAGCGCCATGGACACGGGGAAAACGATCGCGCTGTGCGGACCAAATGGCGGAACGCCCGCCGACTACGCGGACGGACGGCTTCCCTACGCAAACATTGCCCCGATCATTTGCGTTCCCACTACAGCCGGGACGGGATCGGAAGTGACCCGCTCCGCAGTCATTACCGAGTCGGCCACGCACCGAAAAATGACGCTCAAACACGCCGCCTTGCGCCCAACGCTGGCCGTGCTTGATCCCAGTTTGACGCTCAGTGTTCCGCCCGCTGTCACTGCTGCCACCGGCGTCGACGCCTTGGTTCACGCCATCGAGGGGTATACCTGCAAGGTGACCAATCCGATCTCGCAAGCCCTCGGCGCCCGTGCGATGCAGACGATTGTCTCCGCACTGCCGGCTGCTTATGCCGATGGTCGAAATGTAGAGGCCCGTTCCGCCATGCTGGAGGGCAGTCTGCTGGCGGGGCTCTGTTTTGGCTCGGCGGATGTCGCGGCTGTGCACTGTCTGGCGGAAGCGCTCGGCGGGCTTTACGACACGCCCCACGGCGTCGCGAATGCAGTATTTTTGCCCCATGTGCTTCGGTTCAATGCAGTGGAAAACAAGCCGATGCACGCCAGATTGGCGCGTTACATGGGGTTTGCCGCCGATGCGGACGCGGACGAGTTGGCTGTCGAAAAGCTGATTGACGGCATTGAGGCCTTTACGCACAGCCTGGACATTCCAAAGCTGAAAGACTTGCCGGGTGTGCGCGAAGAGGACTTTCCGCGGATCGTAGAGCTGTCGGTGCAAAACGCCTCCACGCCAAGCAATGTGCGGACGATTACGGCGGAGGATTACCTGCGCATTCTGGAGGAGGCGTATCGGTCGTAAGAATGCCGGAAACAATTGAAGCGCTGCACTTCTGACGCAATCACCACAATGGGCTGACAATGGTGAACGAACACATGCTCCACGGACAGTGGGGCATTTTTTCTTGCATGTTCGCCTCATGTTCGCATATAATACAAACAAATGTTCGTATATACAGGAGGAATGACGATGATCGGGTACCTGCAGCGCTATATGAACAGCGGTCAGCTAGTCGAGATCATCTATCTGGATCGCCATGGGCGAACGTCGAAGCGAACTGTCCGAATTCATGAGATCAGCAGGGGGCGTGTAAAAGCCTACTGTTTTGCGCGTCGGGCGTTTCGCATCTTCTCCGTTGACAACATCCTCGCTGCAGTTCCAGTGGTGAAACAGCGTGCTGCAGGATATTGAACGGAAGGTGCTCCGCATCATCGCCAACTTTTCTGTTGGGCGCAGGCGAACGCCGAACGTGGATGAACTGTGCGTGAAAACAGGTCGTAGCCGCGCCGGTGTCATGGAGGTACTGGCCATTTTGGCACGGGAAGGGTACATCCAATGGGTTCGCTCACACCCGAACGACATCAAGCTGTTGGAAGCGTGGGAACGAAAGGAGACATCTAGATGGGGCAGAAAATAGGAGATTGGTTCAGAACCGCGCGGATGGTACAGCCGGAGAAAAAAACAGAAAGCGGGCCTGTGAACGCGGATGAAGGGCTTGCAGAGAGACCGGTTGTTGACGAGATCGACTATGATGAAAACTGTTTTCGTATCTATGACGCTACGCAGTACGACTACGCGATCAGCGTTACATGGTTCCGGGAAATATCCGCAGGACGCGGCGTGTTTGAAACGGCATGGGGGAGCGTAAAGCAGATTGACGCTGACGAACGACGGTTCCTGCTGGTCAGTGATTGGGATTCTGTGTGGATTCAGATCGAGGATGTCGTGCGTGTGACGAAATCGTACACCGGTTGACTCCTACAGCTCACTTGGTTCAAATGTTGTAAAATGTTGAAACCCCCATTATGGGGGTGGGGGTGGATTCATCATGCTTACAGACCGATATGACGTTCTCTTTATTTCGAGGAGGACAAAGCCACCTCAAATGCATCCAGGATTTCGAGAAAGCGCGATGCTTCTCTGAATACGTGATCAGCGAGCAGCGGCGGGATTATGCTTTTTATTCTGCATGCCTCAATCAGTTCACGTGCTGTCTTCTTGAAGTCGCGCAATTGACGTACGGAAACGCGATTTTGATCGACAAATTGTTCAAGGAGAGGAAGGGTTTGTGACTGAGGCCGCATGGAGTTGAGGTCAATCGCTTGATAAAGGAGTTGATCAAAGTCATGGCTAAACTCACGAGCCTGTTCGACAAGTTTTCTTTCGGAAGGATCAAGCAAGTGGTTGATAAATTTGGCGTGGTCTGCCATGATTCTGAGGAAAAATACATTTTCATTAATGATGGCATCGGGCAAGGGATCAAGGGTTCCCGTATTTAATTGCTCTAATCGATTCATGAAATAGGCAGCTTCCCTGCTGATATGATCGACCAACAAGGGAAAATTATTTCCCCCAATCTTGCAGCGAATAATCAAGTCAAGGACTCTTCGTTTGAACTTCCAAATGTGACAAACCGCATGGTGAACGACATTGTTAAATTCGAAAATTCTTTGCGGGTCTGCATCCGGCGAGAAGGCATGGGCCTGATTTTCAATGTCTTCAAAAATGTTGTAAAACCGATTGGCTTCGTCGATTAATTTGGTATCGTCATAACGAAACCCCAATTTAAGGAACAGGGAATGTTCTTTCATGATTCTTGACCAAAATCTGATTTCATCTAACGACCGACTCACAAATGTATCTGCCATACGGTAACTCCCCCATGCATTTTTGTGTCGCTTCGCGCAATCCTGGCCACTGGGAATGGACAGTTCCCAGCGTGGATTCGCATCCGCAGACGACTCCTTTGTATTTGCAAGTACGATGTATCTCTATGCCAATACCCAGGTCGTGGACTGGGCTTACGCCTACATTTTGAAAAAGTGCGAACTTGGACGCTCACGCCCAAAAATGTTTTGTGCTGGAAACTGGCAACCGGAACTTTTCCATTTCATTGGCGTCTTAACATTTTGCAACACATTTGACGAAAGAGGGAGAAGTTACTTGAAGAAGTACAGAAAACACTGCTTGAAGATGGTAGTCGCCGGCGTTTTGGCGTGGAGCAGCGTCGGTTTGACGGCTGCGGCGGAGTCCGTTACGTTTCAGGACGTCACCTCGGCCTACTGGGGGTACGATACGATCAGATGGGGTGTGGAGCAGCGTTTGGTTTCCGGTTTCCCGGACCGCACCTTCAAACCGGATCAGTACGTCAAGGAAAGCGAATTTTTGGCGATGCTGCTCCGTTATTACGCTAACCACGGAAACGCACTGACGCTTCAGCCTGCAGGTACATACTGGGCTGACGTTTATTATCGTCAGGCCGAAGCGTATCATTGGCCGGTGTCCCGTGCTCAGTCGGCTCGTCCGATCAAACGGGGCAGTGTAGCCAAACTGATTGCTGCCTCGCAGGGCTTCCGTTACGACACGAACAACGCGATCCAGTATTTGTACAACCAAGGGCTGGTCAAAGGGCGGGGGGAAACAGCCAGCTTGACCGGCTTTGCCAAGGAATCGTATCTCACCCGGACAGAAGCGGTTCAATTCATCAAGAATCTGGCGGACAAGTCCATCGTCCAAGCCAAACCGGCGCCCGATCAGCCGTCCACTCCGCTCATTCCGCCGAGTGAGAAATTGTACCCGTTCACCCAAAACGGCAAATGGGGATACATGGATGCTGCGGGTCGTGTCCTGGTCGATCCGCAGTTTAGCAATGCCAGACCGTTTCGGGATGGATTGGGGGCGGTATACTTCAACGGCAAATGGGGATTTGTCGGAGCCAATGGCGAATTGGCGATTCCCCTGCAGTTTGATGATGTGAAAGATTTCAGTGAGGGACTGGCTGCCGCGCGGGTCGGTTACAAGTACGGGTACATCAATAAACAAGGGAAGTGGGCCATCAACCCTGTCTATCCGCTGGGGTCTGCCTACGAGTATGACAGAGGCGTCGATTTTCAAGAGGGGCTTGCTGTCATTACACAAGGGAACAAGTACGCCTTCATCAACAAAAGCGGCAAGTTTGTCTCGGCAGCGTATGACGAGGTCATGCCGTTTCAGGAAGGACTTGCCGCCGCGCGGGTCGGCAACCTGTGGGGGTATATCGACCAAAACGGAAAGGTGGTCGTCAAACCGCAATTTGACATCGCCAACGACTTTCACGAAGGCCTGGCCGCGGTAGCGCGAAACGGTCGGTACGGCTATATCGGCAAAAACGGTGCCTACGTCATCAAGCCGCAATTTTCAGTGGAGGGGCTCAATTACAATTACAGCGGCAAGCCGCGGTTGTTTGACTTTCATGAAGGATTGGCCCGGGTTATGATCAGCGGGAAGTACGGGTATATCGACAAAACAGGAAAGACCGTCATTTCACCGACGTTTGACACCCGCAATCAAACAGGTGACTATGCCACGGATTTTTCTGACGGCCTGGCAATGGTCAGGATCGGATACCGATTCGGTTATATTGACAAGACCGGAAAAATGGTGATCCCGGCACAGTTTGATGAAGCAGAGTCATTCTCCGAGGGGCTGGCGCGCGTCCGCGTCAAGGGGAAAGACGGATTTATCGACAAAACCGGAACATGGGTGATTTCGCCGCAATTTTCCCATGCACGCAGTTTTCAAGACGGTTTGGCGCTTGTGACGCCGGACGGGTCGAACGATCAAATCTATATTGATAAAAAAGGAAACTACGTAATGAAACAAGTGGCTGGAACTGACCTGATCCAATGAAGTGAGGGGCGAATGACTTCATGACCAGATAACGATCCCAGGCGGTTGATCGCTTAGCGCTTGGGATCGCAGATGCTTTTGCAAAAATACAGATACATGAGATAGGCGATTCGCCCGTTCTCCGTCTTGTGATCAATGCACCGCTTCAGGCATTTCACCATTTTTCTGTCGCAGCTGCACGCAAAATAGCCGCGTTTTTGGTAACACTTGTCGTGCATCATGCAGCACCAGTCTATCTCGTCAATGGGCGGATTTGGCCCAGAACAGCCGGGACCGCACCAGTTTCCGTAAAAACAGGGAATTGATCCAAAACGCCGCTTGCGGATTGGCACTTCGCATCACCGCCATGGAAAGAGTTACTACTACCATATCGGGTTTCGCCAAAAGTGATTGTACGCTTATCTGATCGACTGACGCTGCTTTTTCACCATTGACAGTTCGGGGATTGGCAGCCGGCGTCAAGACTGGCAGAATGAAGAGGACAAGCCAGCTTCCCTGTACAGGGCCGAAGCGTTTGACGAAGGAGAGAATTCCATGAAGACGGCATTATACCAGATCGCCTATCAAATCGGCATCCATCCCACAAAAATGGCCAAGCTGGTGCGGGAAGGCGAAATTACCGGCGAGGTGCCGGGAGACAACCCGCAGTCCAAGGAGGCCTGGATCGACCTCCTCTCCCTGCGCAATTACATCGAGTGGCAGCGTGAGCAGGGGCGACTGGACGAAGCAGCCTATTGGAAGGCGATTCGCCACATTGAACGAACGCTTAAAAACCGGTAACCCGCAGACAAGGCAAAGGAAGTGGAACACCCGCCGGGAAGAGCGTCCCCATCTGTCTTTGCGTTGTACACAGTACGAAACGTTTTCCGCCTCAAACACAAAATAGAAAGGTGCAGTCAACCATTCGCACTTCGCTTTGTTTCTACACATGAATTGTCGCTGAAAACGTGGTATGCTGATAAGGAACCTTAGTGAAAAGAGGAGAAAGACCATGAAGCGACCAGAAGACACGCGCGTCGTCGTCGGCATGTCCGGTGGGGTCGACTCCTCCGTGACGGCTTACCTGCTGAAACAACAGGGATACGACGTCATCGGCATCTTTATGAAAAACTGGGATGATACCGATGAATTTGGCCACTGCACGGCGGAAGAAGACTTCCAGGACGTCCGGCGCGTCTGCGAACAAATAGGCATCCCGTACTACACGGTTAACTTTGAAAAAGAATACATGGAGAAAGTCTTCCAGTATTTTTTGGATGAATATAAACGGGGACGCACGCCCAACCCGGATGTCATGTGCAACCGGGAAATCAAGTTTGGCGAACTGCTCGACAAGGTGATGGACCTCGGCGCCGATTACATTGCGACCGGCCACTATGCCCGGGTGGAGTACCGGGACGGAGCGTATCGGCTGCTGCGCGGTGTTGACACCAACAAGGATCAGTCCTACTTTCTCAACGCCCTGAATCAGCACCAATTGTCCAAAACGATGTTTCCGCTCGGTTCCCTGACCAAGCCGCAGGTGCGGGAGATCGCGGAAAAAGCGGGGCTGGCCACCGCCAAGAAGAAGGACAGCACCGGGATCTGTTTCATCGGGGAGCGCAATTTCCGCGAGTTTCTGCAAAACTATCTGCCCGCCAAACCGGGGAACATCGAAACGGTGGACGGCGAAGTGATCGGCCGCCACGATGGCTTGATGTATTACACCCTGGGACAGCGGCAGGGGCTGGGTATCGGCGGCGGACACGGAAAGACCGGCCAACCGTGGTTTGTGGTTGACAAGGATTTGGAGCGCAACGTGCTGATTGTCGCCGAAGGGGCCGGCCATCCCCGCCTTTACTCTACCAGTCTGATCGCTACTGACGTGAACTGGATCAGCGGCAAGGAGCCGGAGTCTTCCTTTACCTGTACAGCCAAGTTTCGCTACCGACAACCGGATCAAGGTGTGACGGTGCATCTTCGCGAAGGCAACACCGTGGAGGTCGTCTTTGATCAGCCGCAAAAAGCGGTTACGCCGGGACAAGCCGTTGTCTTCTACAACGGGGAGGAGTGCCTCGGCGGCGGAATCATCGACCAGGTGACGCGGCTGGATGCAGAGAATTAACGCGGATGGGAGAATCGGAACGTGGAAGCGACACAGAAATCAAAGCTGATCATCGTTTCGTTTTTGCTGGGAGCGATACTCATCGGGGGACTGGCCTACATGGGCTTGTACACCACAAGTCAGGAGCACGTGTCGATGATTCACGAAAAGATCGCCAGCCAAGGGGGAAAGGTGACAGCCATTACCGTCGTCCCTGTGGATGAGAGCCCGTTTGAGAAGAGCGGAAAAGGAAACACGATCTACAAAATCACGTACGAAAAGGACGGCAACACCTTGACGGCGTGGTATCGCTCGATCAATCATTCCTCGATCATCAAAGAGGAAGAAGCGTGGATTCTCCCCAGGTAACACCCGAGAAAACAAAGAGATGACAGGGGATGTGAGTGCATGAACATGATCAATGCGGAACAACTGCGCGACCTGGCAAGCCTGATCCGCAGGCTGGAGCCAAATCTGGCGGGAGCGTCGCTGACGATCCTGGCATACGAGCAACGCGATGCCATTGCCAAGGCGTTGGTGGAAGGACTGGGTGCCGACGTACCGGTACAGACCAGTTCGGGGGAGTACGCCAACCATCTGGCTGTTGTCCGGGTGGGAGGCAACAAGTACACGATCGCCCAGGACTGGCGGGAGGTGTACATTGCCGAGATCAATTACTGTCCATGCCGGATTCCGCCGCAATCGCACGGACTGCTCGTCTATCATAATGATTATCCCGGCGTGATTTACGACGTGTCCCGCATATTAGCCGACAATCAAATCAACATCTCCAAATTGAATGTCTCCCGAGAGCAAAAAGGGAAAAACGCGCTGCTCGTGTCCGTTACCGACGAAGCCATTACGCCTGACGTGGTCACTGCCATTGAGAAACTGCCGCAGATCACCCGCGTGATTTCCCTCCAATGAAGCACACGGCCGTCCGCAACCGCGGGCGGCTGTTTTTTGTACATCATTTGTACATCAGCAGATGGATGAGCGGGACGGGGCTGTATTCGGTCTGGTGGCCAAAATCGGGCCCCTCCAAATTGTACGAGACCCGGGCTGGGAGAAACGCTTCTGATTTGTCCGCTCCCCTCATATGTATAAAAGGGATGAACATGAAAATGTAAGAGGAGGAGTGGCCATCGATGATCTACGCGCAGCCGGGACAACCAGGGGCAAAGGTTTCGTTCAAAAAGCGGTACGAAAATTTTATCGGAGGGAAATGGGTTCCGCCGGTAAAAGGGGAGTACTTTGAAAATGTCACGCCCATAACGGGACGGGCATTTTGCGAAGTGCCGCGCTCCACGGCGGACGATATTGAATTGGCGCTGGATGCGGCTCATGAGGCAAAAGCAGCGTGGGGGCGCACATCACCGGCAGAGCGGGCGGCCCTCTTGAACAAAATCGCCGACCGCATGGAAGCCAATCTGGAAATGCTGGCCGTAGCGGAAACGTGGGACAACGGCAAGCCGATTCGCGAGGCGCTGGCAGCCGATCTGCCGCTGGCGATCGATCATTTCCGCTACTTTGCCGGCTGCATCCGGGCCCAGGAAGGAAGCATCAGCCAAATCGACGAGCACACGGTGGCCTACCATTTCCACGAGCCGCTCGGCGTCGTCGGTCAAATCATCCCGTGGAACTTTCCGCTGCTGATGGCCGTATGGAAACTGGCTCCGGCACTCGCCGCAGGCAACTGCGTCGTGTTGAAGCCGGCCGAACAGACGCCCGCGTCCGTTCTGGTCTTCCTCGAACTGGTGCAGGACCTCATTCCGCCCGGTGTCGTCAATGTGGTCAACGGCTTTGGACTGGAAGCCGGCAAACCGCTGGCCACCAGCAACCGGATCGCCAAAATTGCCTTTACAGGGGAGACGACGACCGGCCGCCTGATCATGCAGTACGCGTCGCAAAACATCATCCCGGTGACGCTGGAGTTGGGCGGCAAGTCGCCAAACATCTTCTTTGAGGACGTCTGCGCCAAGGATGACGCGTTTTTCAACAAAGCGGTGGAAGGATTCGTCATGTTTGCGCTCAATCAGGGCGAGGTCTGCACGTGCCCGTCACGCGCCTTTATCCAGGAGTCGATATACGACCGGTTCATGGAAAAAGCGCTGGCCCGCGTTGCGGCGATCAAGCAGGGCAACCCGCTCGACACAGAGACGATGATCGGTGCGCAGGCGTCGGCGGAACAATTGGAAAAAATCCTCTCCTACCTCGACATCGGCAGACAGGAAGGGGCTCAGTGTCTGATCGGCGGCGAGCGGAACATCCTTCCCGGCGAGCTGAAAGACGGGTACTACGTCAAGCCGACCGTGTTCAAAGGGCATAACAAGATGCGCATTTTCCAGGAAGAGATCTTCGGCCCGGTCGTCTCCGTGGCCACCTTCCGGAACCAGGAGGAAGCGCTGGAACTGGCCAACGACACGCTGTACGGGCTGGGGGCAGGCGTTTGGACCCGCGACGTGAATCTGGCGTACCGGATGGGGCGCGAGATCCAGGCCGGCCGCGTCTGGACCAACTGCTACCACGCCTATCCGGCGCATGCCGCGTTTGGCGGGTACAAGGTATCCGGCATTGGCCGCGAGACGCACAAGATGATGCTTGAGCACTATCAGCAGACGAAAAACCTGTTGGTCAGCTACAGCCCGGATGCGCTCGGATTGTTCTGAGCGAGACAAAGCCCCTGTAAAAGGAGGAAGCGCATGGGCACAGTGCCGAAAGTGCTGGCAACAGAAGCGGCGCTGCGGTTGATCGAGCGGCTGAAGGAGAGGTACGGACCGCTGTTGTTCCACCAGTCGGGCGGTTGCTGCGATGGCAGCTCGCCGATGTGCTATCCGCGCGGAGAATTTCTCATCGGGGAAAACGACGTGCTGTTGGGCGAGATCGGCGAGACGCCGTTTTACATGAGCGCCGCCCAGTACGAATACTGGAAGCACACGCAGCTCATCATCGACGTGGTGCCGGGGAGAGGGGGCATGTTCTCCCTGGAAGGGCCGGAGGGCGTCCGCTTTCTCACCCGCTCGCGGGTGTTTACCGACGAGGAGATCCGCACGTTAAAAGAATCTGGCGAGCTGTGACAAGCGGCGGCGCGGTAAACTTCCGAAGCAAGTAACAAAGCATCCCGGAGGATCATCTTCGGGATGCTTTTTTTGCGGCAAACGTGTGAGCGTTTGGGCGAGACAAACACCTATCTGCCTCGCATTGAATACATGGAAGAGAGAGACAAAACGCGAAGGAGGAGGCGCATGCAAATTCATGTGGTGCAGCCGGGACAGACACTGTCAGGCATCGCCCAGGCGTACGATTCGTCTGTCGAAGCGATCGCGCGGGCCAATGAGCTCCCTGATCCCGGCAGGCTTGTCGTCGGACAGGCGCTGGTGATCCCCATCCGGGGCAGCTATTACTGGGTGAGGCAGGGTGATACGCTGTACACCATTGGCCAGCGTTTTGGCATCAGTGCCGCGGAACTGGCCCGGGCCAATCAAATTTCACAATTCCGTCCCCTGCAGGTAGGGATGCGGTTGTTCATTCCGCCGCGCCCGCGACCGGCGGCTGACTTTAACGCCTATGCCGAGCCGCGGCGAACGGTGACCCCGGCATTGGAGGCAGACGTGCGCAGAGCGGCGCCGCATCTGACGTATCTGGCGCCGTTCAGCTTTCGGATCAGGCGGGACGGCACGCTGTCGCCCCCGCCGCTAAATGACTTTGCGCAGATTGCCCGGGAGAATCGGAACGTCCTGATGATGGTGGTCACCAATCTGGAGGGGGAACGGTTCAGTTCAGATCTGGGCAGCCTGGTGTTGAACGACATGTCAGTGCAAAACCGGCTGCTGGACAACATCATCAGTACATCGCAGCGGCTTGGTTTTGGCGACATACACTTCGACTTGGAAGCTCTGCCTGCTGCTGATCGGGACGCCTACGTCCGCTTTTTGCGACGCGCCCGCCAGCGGGCGAGCGCAGTGGGAAAAATGGTCTCCGCCGCCCTGGCACCCAAGACCAGAGCAGATCAGCCTGGTCTTTGGTACCCCGCCCACGACTACCGGGCAATCGGAGAAATCGTCGACTTTGTCGTGATCATGACGTACGAATGGGGATACAGCGGCGGTCCGCCCATGCCGGTTTCGCCCATTGGTCCCGTACGCCGGGTCCTGGAGTACGCCTTGACGGAAATGCCCGCCAACAAAATCTTGATGGGCCAGAATTTGTACGGGTACGACTGGAGGCTGCCCTTCCAGCCCGGCACGACCGCTCGCTCCCTCAGCCCGCAGGCGGCAATCGCGTTGGCACGGGAGCGGAACGTCAACATTCAGTACGATTATCAAGCGCAGGCGCCGTTTTTCGAGTACACGGACGACGATCAGAACCGCCATCGCGTCTGGTTCGAAGACGCCCGTTCGATCCAGGCCAAGTTCAACCTGGTCAAGGAACTGGGCCTGCGCGGCGTCAGCTACTGGAAATTGGGGCTGCCGTTTCCGCAAAACTGGCTGTTGATCGAAGACAATTTTCGCGTTCGCAAACGAGTGTGAAGACTACGCAGAAACAAAAGGCGTACCTCCGAACGGGGCGTACGCCTTTTTCTTCGCCTGCCACTCATGGTATGATGGTGCAAAACGGAAGAAGGAGAGGGCATATGGGAGAATGCAGACTGAATCACAGCGTGGAAGACGTGCGGGCGAAGCTGGCGGAGCAGACGCCCTACCTGCCCGAAGCGCTGGCAGCCCGTCTTGAGGAATTGCTCGCAACGCCGCTGTCCCAGGAGACGTTGAACGAACTGTTTCATTTGTTGAAAAAATACGATCTCGCTTCGCCGGAGGAACGAGCAGAACGGGAGCAAAAACTGGCGCGACTGGCCGGCTGAGCGACACGTACATACGGCAGTATCCGGACGAGGGAGACTTGCGTGAAGCGAAATGGATAAAACCTGCTGGAAGACAAAAATCGGCAGTAAGGAGCGGCTATGAACAACCGATTGTACTATGACGATCCGTATTTGCACACCTTTGAAGCAAGCGTGCTGAAATGGGGGACGGAACCCGACGGGACACCGTACGTGGTGCTGGACCGCACTGCCTTTTACCCGACAGGGGGAGGGCAGCCCTGCGATTTGGGCGAGCTGGGCGGCATCCGCGTCATCGACGTGGTGGAAGTGGACGGTGACATCCGCCACCGCTTGGAAGCTCCGCTGCCCCAGGAGCGGCAGCAGATTGCGGGCCAAATCGATTGGCCCAGGCGGTTTGATCACATGCAGCAGCACGCCGGGCAGCACATCCTCTCGGCGTCGTTTGTCGAGGTACTGGGGGCAGAGACCGTCGCCTTTCACCTCGGCAGGGATTACGTCACCATTGATGTCCGGTTGGATGAGCTGTCCATTCAGCAGGCGGAGCAGGTAGAAGCCCTGGCCAACCGCATCGTGCTGGAAAACCGGCCCATCGAGGCACGGTTTGTCACGGACGCTGAACTGGCCCTCATGCCTCTTTGCAAACAGCCAACCGTCAGCGAAAACATTCGTGTGGTAATTATCCCGGACTTTGACTACAACCCCTGCGGCGGCACCCATCCGGCTCGGACCGGCGAAGTGGGGCCGATTAAAATCATCGGGTGGGAGCGGCACCGCGGCAACATCCGGGTCACGTTCCTCTGCGGTTGGCGGGCTCTCGCCGACTATTCCCGCAAGCATCTGCTGCTGCGTGAGTTGACCCGCACGCTGAGTGCCGGCGAGCCGGAGTTGGCCGAGCAGGTACAGCGGCTGGTGACAGAACGGGAGCAGCTGAAAGCGGCGCTGGAGGAAAAAGAAACACAATTGCTCGAAGGAGAAGCGCAGTCTCTGCTGGCGCAGGCGGTACCGCTGTCTGACGTACGGCTGGTGAAGGCCGTGTGGGCTGGCCGGAGCATGCAGCAGCTGCAGCAGCTCGCCAAACTGGTAACGGCACAGGCAGCGGACGCGGTCTGTCTGTTCGCGGCCGAGGGAGACAAGCTGCAGATTCTGTTCGCTCGCGGCGAGCAGGTGGCGCTGCCGATGAACCAGTTGCTCAAGGATACGCTGCCCTTGATCGACGGCAAAGGAGGCGGCAATCCTGCGCTGGCCCAGGGAGGGGGCGCGCCGATTCTTCCTGCGGAAGCGGTGCTGGCACACGCCTGCCGGCTGCTGGAAGAATCGATCAGGGTATAACAGGACTGACGCTTTTTCAAGAAAGGAGAGATAGACATGTCGCTGTGGCAAACGGGAGATTTGGTACGCGTCTCCTACAGAACGGGCGAATACGTGACGGAAGTGTTGGAAAATCACGGGGACAAACTGCTGGTCAAGGTGCTTGCGGTATTGAAATACCCGACGCAGGGCGACCTGCACAACCCATACGAGGTGGATGTGCCGCTGTTTCATCAGCGTCCCGCGCTGTCTTATCAGGAAAAGATCATGGTGCCCAGTCAGACCGTGATCCGTTACGGTGGAGCGGTGCCCGACTACAAGGAATCGGTTCAGACCGCTTTGGAGCGGGAGATGGACAAACTGCGCAAAATGGTCACGTGGGCCCAGCGCTGTCTCGACGAGTTGGAGGCACTGCGCAAGGAGACCTTTACAAACTAAGGGCAGCGTGCTACTGTAGTAGTCGAGCAAGCAAAACTGCATAGCGCAAATACCAAACGGGGGCCGAGCATAGTCGGCTGAGATTGTAACGAATGTGTTACTGACCGTTGAACCTGACCTGGGTCATGCCAGCGGAGGAAGAGGTATCGGCTGCATTAACGCACTGTCGTGATTTCGTGCCGCGACACGCGGACCGAAGTGCGATCACTGCACATGCATAACCAAAACCATCCGTGGCGGATGGTTTTTTTGTTTGCCGTCCGCCCGACATCGGTGCAAACGGCTTCTTCTGTCTGGACTTCGGTCAGGCAGGGAAGCCGTTTTTTTATCGGCTGGAAGACGACAAGCGGCCGGCCATTCCCGACGGCGCTGACGAAAGGAGGGGGACCATGCTGGTACAGTTGAACGGCAAACGCGTGGAGCTGGACGACGAGGTTAATACTGTCAGAGCCCTGCTAATGTCCTACCAACTGCAGGAAAAGATCGTGGTCGTGGAGCGCAACGGCGAGATTGTCGACCGCGCCCGTTATGAAACCACGCCAGTCGCAGACGGCGATCGAATCGAAATCGTTCACTTTGTCGGAGGAGGCTGACAAGATGGATACATTGAAAATTGGACCGTATGAGTTTCGTTCCCGCCTCTTGCTGGGAACCGGTAAATTTCCCGATTTGGACACGCAGACCCAGGCGGTGGCAGTATCGGAAGCGGAGATCCTTACCTTTGCCGTGCGCCGGCTCAATTTGGAAGATCCGCACGCGCCCAACTTTTTGGAACGGTTGGATTTGAAAAAATTCACCCTGCTGCCAAACACGGCAGGCGCTTACACGGCCGAGGAGGCGGTGCGGATCGCCCGGCTGGCCAAGGCGTCGGGGCTGTGCGACATGATCAAGGTGGAAGTGATCGGCGATCCCAAGACGCTTCTGCCTGATCCGATCGGCACCTTGGAGGCATCCCGCATCCTGGTGCAAGAAGGCTTCATCGTATTGACCTACACCAACGATGACCCGATTCTCGCCAAGCGGCTGCAGGAAGTGGGTGTGCACGCAGTCATGCCGGGAGCGTCTCCGATCGGTTCCGGCCAAGGGATTCTCAATGAGCACAACCTGCGCTTCATCATCGAAGACGCCAAGGTTCCGGTTATCGTGGACGCGGGCATCGGGTCTCCGGCCGACTGCGCCAAGGCGATGGAGTTGGGTGCGGACGGCGTCCTGCTGAACACGGCCGTGGCGCTGGCAGACAACCCGGTGCTGATGGCCGAAGCGATGAAATTGGCCGTGGAGGCGGGGCGCAAGGGTTTCCTCGCCGGGCGCATCCCGAAAAAGCGTTACGCCTCGGCCAGCAGTCCGACAGAAGGGATGATTGAATAACGTGGAACGCGTCACGGCAGCTATAGCCGAGCGGAGAGAAGAGTTGTTTGCCCTGCTGGCCGAACTCGTCGCTCATCCCACGGTCAGCCCGCCTGCCCGCAACAGCGGCGGCGCGCAGAGCCTGATCGCCCGAAAACTGGACGAGCTGGGCTTTGAGGTAGATCGCTGGCCGGTCTTTCCCGGCGATGACAACGTGGTGGGCCGCCTGCGGGGCACTGCGCCGGAGCGGGCGCACAGCCTGATCATCAACGGACATATAGACGTGGCGGAAGTGGGCGACGACAGCGGCTGGACCTATCCGCCGTTTACGCTTACCCGGGGCCGGGACGGACGCCTGTACGGACGCGGCGTCGCCGACATGAAAGGCGGGCTGGCAGCCAGCCTGTTTGCCATCCGGATGCTGCGCGAGCACGGAATCGAGCTGAAAGGCGACCTGATTTTTCAATCGGTGATCGGCGAAGAAGCGGGGGAAGCAGGCACTCTCTCCGCCATCGAACGGGGCTATTCCGCCGACTACGCCGTCGTGGTGGACACCAGCCACCTGCACATGCAGGGACAGGGCGGTGTGATTACCGGCTGGATCACGGTAGAAAGCCCCGTCACCCTGCACGACGGGATGCGGGCAAAAACCATCCATGCCGGCGGACGCGTGCACGGTGCCTCCGCGATCGAAAAGATGATGAAGATCATCGCCTCGCTGCAGGAGCTGGAACGCCACTGGGCAGTGATGAAGTCGTACCCGGGATTTTCGCCGGGCAGCAACACGATCAACCCCGCGGTCATCGAGGGCGGTCGGCATGCGGCATTTATCGCCGACCGCTGCGCGCTGTGGATCACCGTCCATTTTTACCCCAACGAATCGCATGAAGCGATCATTCAAGAAATCGAAGCCCATGTGCAGGCGGCGGCTGCGGCTGACCCGTGGCTGCGGGACCACCCGCCCACATTCCGGTGGGGAGGACGGTCGATGATCGAAGAGCGGGGCGAGATTTTCCCCTCGCTGGAATTGGATCAAAACCATCCGGCGCTGTCCAGACTGAAGCAGGCCTATCAGGCGGTGATGCAGCGTACACCTGTGGTGGACATGTCCGGAACGGTAACGGACGCAGGCTGGTTTGCCCACGCCGGCATTCCGGCGGTGATCTTCGGACCCGGCGAGCTGTCCCAGGCCCATGCCGTTGACGAGTCGATCGATCCAGACGAACTGGTCCGCTTTGCGCAAATCATGGCCCGGTTTCTCGCAGACTGGTGCAACACGGAAAAGGAGTGAATGTCCTCGTGGCCACTTTTACAGAGCGCCTGTTGAATCGCGTCGCCCCGATTTGGGAGCGTTCGCATCGTCATCCGTTCGTAACCGGCTTGGGCGACGGCAGTCTGCCGGTTGAATCGTTCCGGTTTTACCTGAAGCAGGATTACGTCTACCTGATCGACTACGCCAAACTGTTCGCAATCGCCAGTACCAAGGCAGACGATCTGGCCACCAGCGCCAGATTTGCCGCCCTGCAGGAGTCGACGCTTCATTACGAGATGGAACTGCACCGGCAGTACGCTGCCCGCTTCGGGATTTCCCGCGAAGAACTGGAGGCGACCGAGCCGTCATTTGTCATGCTGGCCTACACCAGCTACATGCTGAAAGTAGCCCACCAAGGCACGCTCGCCGAACTGGTCAGCGCCGTTCTTCCCTGCACGTGGAGCTATTGGGAGATCGGCAAGCAACTGGCGCAGGTGGACGGCGCACTGGATCATCCGCTCTACGGTGAGTGGGTGCGCACCTACAGCTCCGACGAGTTCGGCCAACATGCACAGTGGCTGATCGGACTGATGGATCAACTGGCGGAAGGCAAAAGTGAACGGGAGCTGAACCGTCTGGAAGAGCATTTTCTCAATACCTCGAGCATGGAGTATCTGTTTTGGGATATGGCATACCGGAGGGAAATGTGGCCGTGCGAGAAAAACTAGCCTTCGCCGGCGTCCGATTCTCCTACGGGGAGAAGGCCATTCTCGACGGATTTCAGCTTGCGGTCGGACGCGGCGAACTGGTCAGCCTGATCGGGCCGAGCGGGATTGGCAAAAGCACGCTGTTTCAGCTGGCGGCAGGCCTTCTGGAGCCGCAACACGGCGAGATCAGGCTGGACGGGGAACCGGCAGCCCGGCGGCTGGGGCAGGTCGCCTATATGCCGCAGCGTGATCTGCTGATGCCGTGGCGGACAGTCGTGGAAAACGCCGCGCTGCCGTTGGAGATTCAGGGCATGCCGCGCAGGGAGGCACAGGCCCGGGTAAGGCAGGAGCTGCCACGCTTCGGTTTGGACGGCTGGGCGGATGCTTATCCGGCGCAGCTCTCCGGCGGCATGCGGCAGCGGGTATCGTTTTTGCGCGCGCTGATGACGGGCAGCGACCTCTTGCTCCTGGACGAGCCGTTCAGCGCTTTGGACGGCATCACCCGGATGGAGATGCAGGAGTGGCTGCTTACGATGTGGCAGCAGACGGGTTGCACGATGTTGTTGATCACCCACGACATCGACGAGGCGATCCTGCTGGCGGACCGAATCGTCGTGCTGCTTGGCAGCCCGATCAGCAGTCCGGTGGAACTGGACGTCCCGGTGCCGCGGCCGCGCTCGCTGGCGAGCCGCAGTCATCCGGCGTTTCAGGCGCTGCGCGGGCAGATTTGGGAGCTGTTGCGGCAATCGGCCACGGCACAGCCGGTCGGGAGGTATGCGTGATGAAGACGGTTCACCAGGGTATCTGGTTTGGCCTCTCGTTCGTGCTGCTCTTGGCCGGCTGGGAAGCGGTCTGCCGCCTGTTTGCCATCCCGCCGTTTATCCTTCCGCCGCCAAGTGCCGTGCTGCTGGCCGTATGGGATTTGCGCGAGCAGCTGTTCGGCCTGCACCTGTGGGCAACGCTGCGGGAAGTGCTGTTGGGGTTGTCGGCGTCGATCGTGTTTGGCATTGCGCTCGCCCTGATGATGAGTCTCAGCCGCCCGGTGGAACGGCTGGTCTATCCCTATATCGTGATTTCACAGACGATTCCCATCATCGCCCTGTCGCCTGTCTTCATCCTCTGGTTTGGCTACGAACTGTCGGGAAAAATCGCTGTGACGATCCTGTTCACGTTTTTTCCCATCGTCGTCAGCACCTATGATGGTCTGCGCGCGGCCGACCCGGAGATGGTCAACCTGCTGAGGACGATGGGGGCGTCGCGCTGGCAGATTTTTTCCAAACTGCAGCTTCCGGCCAGCCTGCCGCATTTTTTCAGCGGTCTGAAGGTAGCGGCCACGTACAGCGTAGGAGGGGCGACCATCGGCGAGTGGCTGGGCGCGAGCGAGGGATTGGGCTATTTCGGCCGGCGCGCATCGGGCAATTTTCAGGCACCCGCCCTGTTTGCCTCCGTGCTGCTGCTCTCTGCGCTCGGCATGCTGCTCTTCTGGCTGGCCGGCACGATTGAACGGCGGTTTGCACCACATGCGCGCACAAACACACGGAAACAGATGAAAACACAGTAAGGAGAATATTGAGCCATGAAACGTTATTCCAGATGGGCCAAGACATTGATGAGCTTGTCGCTGGCGGCCGGGCTGGCGGCGTGCGGCAGCCCGGCAGGAAGCGAGACGGCACCGCAAGCCAATCAGCCGGCGGCGGGCACAGGCGAGCCGACCGAACTGACCATCGCGCTCGACTGGTATCCAAACGCCGTGCACTCGTTCCTCTACGCGGCAGAAGAACAGGGTTATTTTCGTGAGGAAAACCTGAACGTCCACCTGCAAATGCCATCGGACACCAACGACCCGCTGAAAATGGTGGCGGTCGGCAAGGTGGACTTGGCCATCAGCTACCAGCCGCAGGTGGTGCAGGCTCGTTCCGAAGACATTCCGGTCGTCTCCATCGCGGCGCTCGTGCGCGAGCCGCTGAACGTGATCATGACGCGCAAGGACAGCGGTTTGGACACGCCGGAAAAGCTGGTTGGCAAAAACATTGGCTATCCGTCCATTCCGCTGGACGAGTCGATCGTCCGCACTGTGCTGAAGCATACGGGCGCGGACGATTCCAAGCTCAGTTTTACCAACATCGGCTTTGACATCATCCCGGCGCTCACAGCGAAACAAGTGGATGCGGTAGTGGGCGGCTATATCAACCACGAACAGTTGATCCTGGAGAAAAATGGCGTGCCCGTCAACGTTATCAAGCCCAGCGACTACGGCGTTCCTTCCTACTATGAGCTGGTTATAGCCACCAGCGACGAGACCTTGGGCAAAAAGCAGCAGGCGCTGGAGGCGTTCCTGCGGGCGGCTGCCAAAGGACAGGAATACGTGAAGAACCACAAGGCGGAAGCGCTCCAGCTCCTCTTGGACAAACAGGCCAAAGAGTTCCCGCTGGATCAAGATGTGGAAACAAAGAGCCTGGACATCTTGCTGCCGCTGATGGACGCGGGCGACCAGCCGTTCGGCACCCAGACGGCCGAATCCTATCAGAAGCTGATCGACTGGATGAAACAAGAGAAGCTGATCACAAACGACGTCAAGGTGGACGACGTCATGCGCAATCTGTTGAAGTAGTTGAAGATAACGAACAAGCCCAAACGTTCAACACGCGTTTGGGCTTGCTTTTATCCTGCACACCCCCTTTCCTTTTTGCTGACAATGGTCTTATAATGGAAAGGGGAAATCAGGACAAGGAGACGTTTTGATGAACGACAATCGCGAAGATCGCTACAATAAGCTGATTATCTGGACGTTTGTCGGCAGTGTGTTGATTTGTACGCTGTCCGTCGCCATTTACATGTACATGATCATGTTTTGAATAAACGGGAACAACAATGAAGCCACTGACGCCGGTCAGTGGCTTTTTTTGGACGACGAGGCTGCTGAACGGACATCCTGGTAATGCGCTTTTAGTCGGCGGACTGTACCGTACCAGTTGAAAGAGGAGCGGACCCTCGTCCTGCCGTTGGCAATCAGCCGTCTGCGCAGTGCCGGATTGTTGCGGATGCGGGCGATGGCGCGGGCAAAAGCGGCCGGGCTGTTGGCCTGGTTGACCAGCAGGCCGCTGTGTCCGTGTATGACAACTTCCCGTATCCCGCCGCGATTGGAAGCCACAACGGGGATGCCGGATGCCATCGCTTCGGTGTTGACGGTGGCCAGGCCTTCGCGAAACAGGGTGGGGCAGACAAAGACATCTCCGAGTTGGAACATCTGGTGCACCCGGGAAGGCGGCACGTAGCCCGTGAAGCGGACAGGGACGCGCAGGCGCTTGGACAGATTGCGAACGTACCGCATGTATGGCGTCTGCCGCCTCACGCCTGGCCAGGAGGCGCCGACAGCCACCAGGCGGATGTTGGGTATGCGCCGTTTCAACTGAGCGACGGAGCGGATCAGGGTATGCAGTCCCTTGCCTCTGACGATTCGTCCGACGAACAGAACATTGAAACTCCCGGCCAATCCCATGCGTCTCCGCAGACGCAGTTTCGCCGCGGCCGGCCACGGACGGAATTTTACCGCGTCCACTCCGGGAATCGCGGTGCGGAATTTGTGGGCGTGGGCGGGATAGCGCCGTTTCATCGTGTTGGTGACAAACGACGATACGGACGTGATGCCGTTCACCTGACGGAGGATCGCATTGGCCTGCGGCAGGGTCAAGCGAGACATGAATGTAAGCGAGTGGAGCGACAGAATGATCGGCGTATGGGGGAACGCCTGTCGCACAAACGGAACAAATCGCGGCCGATTCTCAATCTGGATGATGTCAAACGACTGTCCCGCCACTTTGCGCAGCGCGGCGCGCAGGTAGGCGAACGGCCTGCTGCTGGGGACGCGGATCACCTGAAGGTTGCCGTCGACGTACCGGCTGACGCTCGGCAAGCGGGGATGGCTGCGGCTGAGCAGCACGACCTTTTCGCTTTGCGCCATGCGCTTGAAAATGTTGTACGTGACGGATTCGACGGAGCCGCCTTTGATCGGGGGGACCGGCAGTTGCTCTGGACAAACAACCAGGATGCGCACCTCTTCACCCCTCCACGTGTACGTTTGTTGAGTTAATGCCTGTATATCCTATGTCGGGACGAGGTGTGAACTCCTAGACAACTACCTGTTTTCAAAAAATAGGCCGCCCATGCCACACGGGGGATACAATGCTGCAAGAGAAACTGCCCCTTTGTTGCCGGTATGATATTTCGGAAAATTTTGCAAAATGGTATTATGGTACATAGGTCTGCTAGATTTTTCAATCTGGCACTACACTAGGAGAAGGAGGGTATTATGAATCAGTTACACAAACGCATAGGGATGTGGCTGCTGACGCTGCTGTTGCTGCTGAATGTTGCGGCGGTACCGGCCCTTGCCCAAAAGGCAGCAACCGCAGCCGACCCGCTGACAGCCCACATCGACAAGCTGCTGGCCGATCTGGCCCGTGATGAGAACAGCATCGGTCTTCACGCCGGCATCGCCGTATACGATTTGCACGAAAAGGCGTATCTGTACCGGCACAACGCCCACCGAACGTACGTGCCCGCGTCCAACCTGAAGCTCTTTACCTCTGTCGCGGCGCTGGACAGACTGGGCCCCGATTACCAATGGAAGACGGAGGTGTACGCTGCGGGCAAGCTGCTGCCAAGCGGCGTGCTCAATGGCGACCTGATCCTAAAGGGGTATGGGAACCCCGGGCTGTCCGTCGAAGACTTGCAGCGTATCGCGGCCGCGCTGAAGGAGAAGGGGCTGACCCAGATAAACGGCGATCTTTTGGTAGACGACAGCTATTTCGATGACACCCGCCTCGGCATCGGCTGGATGTGGGATGACGAGCCATACGGCTACAGTGCCCAAATAAGCGCACTAGCGGTACATAAGAACAGCATCACTGTAACAGTCACGCCGGCGAAACAAGCGGGAGAGGCACCGACGTTGACGATGGAGCCGGACACATCCTACATCCGGTTGGTAAACAACCTGAAAACGGTCGAAGGCACCACAAGCGACATCAGTGTAGAGCGGCCGCGCGGCACAAATACGGTCGTCTTTTCCGGAATGATCGGCATTCAGGCCAAGCCCTACCAGGAAGACGTGACGATGGAAGACCCCGCCCTGTTTGTTGCCGATGTGTGGAAGCGGCAGTTGGCTGCCGCCGGGATCAAACTGCGTCCCCAGGCGAAAACGGCCAAAACCACGGTCACTACGGGCGTCGCGCTCTACACCCACCTGTCCAAACCGCTGTCCGAGCTGCTCGTGGAACTGAACAAGGAGAGCGACAACTTCTACGCCGAGATGTTTTTGAAGACGCTTGGGGCGACGCAAAAAGGAGAGGGCAGCAGCAAAGCGGGGAGCGAAGTGGTCGCCGACGTGCTGAAGCGGGCAGGTATAGACGCCGGTTATCAACAGGTGGACGGTTCCGGCCTGTCTCGCTTCAACTGGATCACCGCCGAGCAGATGGTCAAACTGCTCGCCTTCGTGCAGGAGCAGGAGTATCGGGATGCGCTGGAAACGTCCCTGCCGATCGCCGGTGTGGACGGCACCTTGAAAAACCGTCTGCAGGGAACCCCGGCGGAGCGGAACGTCATCGCCAAGACCGGCTCGATGGGCGGCGTAAACAGCCTGTCCGGCTACGCCACAGCCAAAAACGGCCACAAGCTGGCGTTTTCCATCCTGATCAATGGCATCTACAAATCAAAGTACGCCCGCGATCTGCAGGACCAGCTCGCGATCCTGCTGACCCAGTACCCGGAGCTTGCCCACCCGGACAAATACGAGGCGCAGGAGCCCGCCACCTACAAGCTCTCTGCGCTGTTGGACCCGATCCTCGACGCTGCCGACCAGTCCGGTATCACCACCGGCGTGATCGTCAAGTCGCTGGACGATAAAGGAGACGACGCTGTCTGGTACGAGCGCAACGCGGATACGTTGATGACACCGGCCTCCAATTTGAAACTGCTGACATCAGCGGCGAGTCTCCTCCAGTTGGGGAGTGGGTATACATTTAAAACGGAGCTGTATGGATCGGCGCCCTTGCCGAAAAACGGCGTGCTGAACGGCGATCTGTATGTCAAGGGCTACGGCGATCCCACCTTGCACACGGAGGACCGTCTGAAGGTGCAGGAAGGCGTTTCCGTCGAAGAAATCGCAGGCTGGCTGAAAGCGCAGGGCATCAAGCGGATTAATGGCAATCTGGTGCTGGACGACAGCTATTTTGATGACCAGCGGCTCGGCCTCGGCTGGGCCTGGGACGACGAGAGCTACTACTACAATCCGCTGATCGGCGCGCTGTCCCTCAACCGCGGCACGGTCATGGTGGAGTACCAGCCGGGTGCGAAAGCGGGAGAAGCGGTTCAGGTAAATCTGCTGCCCAAGACCGCGTACGTCAAGATCATCAACGAAGCGAAAACGGTCTCAGCCGGTGAGGAAAACACCTTTGCCATCACGCGCGAACGTGGAACGAACACGATTCACGTCACCGGAAACCTGCCGCTGGGAACGGCAGGCGACTACGAACGGGTACCGGTGGAAGAGCCTGCCTTGTACTTCGGCACAGTCCTGCGGGAGGTGCTGGAAAAGGAAGGAATCACCTTCGCCGGCAGCGGCAAGGTATTAGCAGGAACTGTTCCCGCTCAGGCGGTCAAGTGGACGGAGTTTGCGTCGCAGCCGCTGCGGGAGATTGTCTCCTATCTCAACAAGAAAAGCGACAACTTCTACGCCGAGATGCTGTTAAAAACACTGGGTGCGGTCAAAGGGGAGGAGGGCAGCGCTGTAGCCGGTGTGAAGGTCGTGAGTGATACTGTTCAATCGCTTGGAGGCCGCACCAATTTTGACATGGTGGACGGCTCCGGTCTGACCCGCTACAACCTCATCTCCGCCCGTCACGTCCTGTCAGTGTTGGAGGGAATGAGCAGGCAGGAGACCTTCGAGATGTACTACGACTCCCTGTCGGTGGCCGGCGTGGACGGAACGCTGCAAAACCGGATGAAGGGAACGGCAGCCGAACAGAACGTACACGCCAAGACAGGCTCGATGACAGGCGTGAACTGCCTGTCCGGCTACGTGACCACCCAGGACGGCAAGAAGCTGGCGTTCTCCATCCTGCTGAACGGGTACGCAAAAGGCAGCAAAACCTTTACAGACATCCAGGATCAGATCGCCATTGCGCTCGCCTCATTTCAAGAGGACCAATGAAAAGCTGGCGACTTCACCATAGCTGACAGACCACTTAAAGCTGACGGATGTCAGGAAGTCCGCAAGCCTTGTCGGATCGACGGCAAGCAGCTTGCGGACGTTTTTATTAACGGAAAATTCGTGATTGTATACGGATTGAAAATTGTCGTATAATGAAAAACAAAAAAAACGAAAACGGAACAAAAATTCCGAATATCGGAACGGAGGGTGAGGATTGTCGGACATCAACAAATCGGTCCACAAGGCGGCGGACCTGCTTCAGCTGTTTCTCGCCCGCCAGCACCTGTCGGAAACGGTCGAACATGCCGTTCACCCGAACATGTGCGGACACGGACTGGCATGGCGACAACCGTCAGGAGGGAATCGGCGATGAAGGTACGTCTGGAACCGCTCGGCGATCACGCCGTGGTCGTCCGCTTCGGGACAAGCATTGACCCGCACATTCACAGCCAGGTGATGCAATTTTCCGCATCGCTGGAGCAGGAGCCGCTGCCCGGCATGGTGGAATACATCCCCGCTTATGTTACTGTCACGGTGTTTTACGACCCCTTCCAGTTGTACGAGCGATACAAGGGACGGCAGCGGATGGACGGAGGAAGCCATCAGCCGTTTTCACCCTATGAATGGTTCTGCGGGCAGATTCGCGAAAGGCTGAACAATCTGGGGCAAACAGCCCCTGTCAGCGGCCGGTTGGTCAAGATTCCCGTCCTATACGGGGGCGAAATGGGCCCCGACCTCGGGGAAGTGGCCCGCCACAACAACCTGACGGAGCAGGAAGTGATTGAAACGCACGCCTCTGGCGATTACCAGGTGTACATGATCGGATTTGCCCCCGGATTTCCCTATATCGGGGGGATGCCGGAAAAAATCGCCACACCGCGGAGACAGTCACCCCGCCTGTCCATTCCGGCAGGTTCTGTCGGTATCGCCGGCAAACAGACTGGCATCTATCCGCTGGAAACGCCGGGCGGTTGGCAGATCATCGGCCGCACGCCGCTGAGGCTGTTCCGTCCGGAAGCAGATCCGCCCAGCCTGCTGCAGGCAGGGGATCGCGTCCAGTTTGTGCCCATAACGGAAGAGGAATTTCGCGCATACGAGGAGGGATCGGCATGACGATACGCGTCATTCGCCCCGGACTGCTGACAACGGTCCAGGATGCTGGGCGTTACGGGTATCAAAAACACGGCGTGATCGTAAGCGGGGCGATGGACCCGGTTGCCCACCGGGCCGCCAATCTGCTGGTGGGCAACTGCGACGCAGACGCCACGCTGGAAATGACGCTGATCGGACCGGCCCTCGAATTTACGGAGGACGCGCTGATCGCCATTTGCGGCGCCGATTTGTCGCCCACGATCGCCGGCGTTCCCGTGCCGCTGTGGAAGCCGGTGTGGGTAAAAAAGGGCGCCGTCCTGGAGTCAGGCGGCTGCCGTGCCGGGGCGCGCAGTTACCTGGCTGTGGCCGGAGGGATACAGGTGCCGGTGGTGATGAACAGCCGCTCTACATACTTGCGGGCCGGTATCGGCGGTCATGAGGGGCGGCCGCTTCGTGCCGGAGACGTTTTGAAAGCCGGGCCGCTTCCGGAACAGTCGGCGATGATGATCCGCCACTTGCGCTCGCACGCGGAGGAGGGGGCATTTGTTCCGGCAGAGTGGGGGATCGGACCGGAATTGCTACCGGCATACGATTCATCGCCAGTGATACGGGCCATGCGCGGCAGTCAGTGGGACTGGTTTACAGAAGCGAGTCAGGAGGCATTTTTTTCGCAGGCGTTTCGGATCTCACCGCAATCGGACCGAATGGGCTACAGGCTGGAGGGACCTGTCTTGTCGCTCGTCTCGCAGACGGAGCTGATCTCCGAAGCCGTGTCGTTTGGCACTGTGCAAGTCCCGGCCGAGGGCAAGCCCATCGTGCTGCTGGCCGACCGGCAGACGACGGGCGGCTATCCGAAAATCGCCCAGATTGCCAGTGTCGATCTGCCGCTCATCGCCCAGACCAAGCCGGGGGATGTGATCCGGTTCGTCGAAATCAGCCGGGCCGAAGCGGAAGCGCTGCTGCTTGAGAGGGAGTACAGCATTCGGCAGGCCAGGTTGGGCATTCAGTTCAAACTTGCATAGGAGGGATTTGCATGCACCGCGTGGATCTCAATTGCGACATGGGAGAGAGCTTTGGCGCCTACACGATTGGAAACGACAAAGCGATTCTGCCCTATATCACTTCCGCCAACATCGCCTGCGGCTTCCATGCCGGCGATCCGGGCACAATGCGCCGGACGGTAAAGCTGGCACTGGAACACGGCGTCATGATCGGCGCCCATCCGGGCCTGCCTGATCTGCAGGGCTTCGGCCGGCGCAACATGGCCGTATCTCCGCAGGAAGCGTACGATTTGATCGTCTATCAGGTGGGAGCACTGCAGGGCTTTGTACAGGCGGAAGGAGGCACGATGCAGCATGTGAAACCGCATGGAGCCTTGTACAACATGGCGGCTGCCAACCCGGAACTGGCCCGGGCGATTGCCGAAGCCGTCTATCGGATCAATCCGGAGCTTTACCTGGTCGGACTCGCGGGCAGTCAGCTTGTTGTGCAAGGGAAGAACATCGGTCTGCGGGTAATCAACGAAGTCTTTGCCGACCGCACCTATCAGCAGGATGGCTCGCTGACGCCCCGCAGCCAGCCGGATGCGCTGATTGCCGATGACGAACAGGCGGTCTCCCAAGTAATCCGCATGGTCAAGGAAGGTAAGGTGACCACACGGCAGGGGACAGACATCGAGATAACGGCGGAAACCGTCTGCATCCACGGCGACGGTCCGCACGCACTGACGTTTGCCCGCAAGATTCGTGCGGCGTTGGAAACGTCTGGAATCGCAGTCAAGGCGATGAAACATCCAATGTAGAGACAATCGGGGGGATCTAATATGAAAGCATCGAGAATCAGCCTGCTGTTGGGTGCCGCATTTTTGATGGCTACGTCCGCCATCGGACCGGGCTTCTTGACGCAGACGACTGTATTTACGCAGCAGTTGGCCGCCAGTTTTGGCTTTGTCATCCTGATGTCGATCCTGCTGGACATCGGGGCGCAGCTGAACGTGTGGCGCATTATCACGGTCTCGGAAAAGCGGGCCCAGGACATTGCCAACATGGTCCTGCCCGGCCTGGGTTACCTCGTCGCTCTGCTGATCGTCCTGGGCGGTCTGGCGTTTAACATCGGAAACGTCGCCGGAGCGGGGCTGGGATTGAACGTGCTGTTTGGCATCTCTGCAGAGACGGGGGCGTTGGTAAGTGCAATCATCGCCATCGGGATTTTCCTCGTGCGCGAAGCAGGCAAACTGATGGACCGATTTGCCCAGTTCATGGGCGCTGTCATGATTGTCCTGACCCTGTACGTAGCGGTCACCTCTTCGCCGCCTGTGGGGGAAGCGGTCGTCAAATCCTTTGTTCCCGACACCATTGACGTGCTGGCGATCGTCACCCTGGTGGGCGGAACGGTCGGGGGATACATCACGTTTGCCGGCGGCCATCGTCTCCTGGACGCGGGGATCAAGGGGGTTTCCTCCTTGCCGGAAGTGACGAAAAGTTCTGTCTCCGGTATCGCCATCGCGTCTGTCATGCGCATCATCCTGTTTCTCGCAGCGTTAGGCATCGTCGCCCAGGGGCTGCAATTGGACCCCTCCAATCCGCCTGCATCCGTCTTTCAGTTGGCGGCTGGACAGGTGGGGTACAAGATCTTCGGCGTGGTCATGTGGGCCGCGGCGATCACTTCGGTCATCGGCAGCGCCTACACATCGGTCTCGTTTATTCGTACCTTCCATGAAAAGATTGACCGTTACCACAACTGGATCATCGTCGGCTTCATCGCTGTTTCCACGCTGGTCTTTGTGCTGGTCGGCCGTCCCGTGAAAATCCTCGTTTTGGTGGGGGCGTTAAACGGCTTGATTCTCCCGCTAACGCTCGGGGTGATGCTGATCGCCGCCTATCGCAAAAACATCGTCGGGGATTACAAACACCCGCTGTGGATGACCATTTTCGGCTTGATCGTCACGATTACGATGGCAGTCATGGGCGTATATACCTTGGTGAATGAGCTGCCGAAACTGTTCCAATAATCAGGAAGAATGGATACCGCAGGACGCTTGCCGCCGCCTGCGGTGTTTTCCGTGCAATCCACGACTGAATGGAGGGACTGAGCATGAACGAGTTTGCGTCGATGCATCCGAAAGAGGCCCGTATGCTGATGCGGGAAGGGCGTTGGGACAAACCGACGGCAGGAATGGCTGCCGGATATGCACAGGCCAACCTGGTGATTTTGCCGCAATCGCTCGCTTTTGACTTCCTGCTGTTTTGTCAGCGCAATCCAAAGCCGTGTCCCGTACTGGATGTGACCGAACCCGGATCACCCGTTCCGGCACTGGTCGCTCCGGACGCCGACCTGCGTACCGATCTCCCCCGATACCGTGTCTATCGGAAGGGTGTACTGGCGGAGGAAGTCACCCGGATTGACCATTTGTGGCGGGAGGATATGGTCGCCTTTTTACTGGGGTGCAGCTTTACCTTTGAACAAGCGCTGCTGGACAACGGCATTCCGGTGCGCCACATCGAACAACACTGCAACGTGCCCATGTACGTAACCAATCTGGACTGTGCAAAGGCGGGCCGCTTCTCCGGCCCGATGGTGGTCAGCATGCGGCCCATTCCGCACGATCAGGTGGTGCGGGCGGTACAGGTCACCTCCCGCTTTCCGGCGGTGCACGGCGCACCCGTCCACATCGGCGACCCGCGGCAGATCGGGATAGCCGATGTAAACACGCCTGACTTTGGCGATCCCGTCCCGATTTATCCGGGGGAGGTCCCCGTCTTTTGGGCCTGCGGCGTGACGCCGCAAGCTGTGGCGATGCGCTGCAAACCGGAGCTGATGATCACCCACGCTCCGGGGCACATGTTTATTACCGACCAGCGGGACGCGCAGTACGGGGTACTGTAACATGCGGCAGGCACTCTCGATCATTCAGTGGGCCATGTTTATCCTCGCCGGCAGTGTGGTGGCTCCGCTCGCGATCGGGCAGGCGTACGGCATGACGCCGGTGGAAATCGCCGACTTTGTGCAGCGCTCGCTGTTTGTCCTGGGGGTCGTATCGGTCCTGCAGGCCCTCTGGGGACACCGGCTGCCCATCGCCGAGGGGCCCGCAGCGCTGTGGTGGGGCGTGTTTCTCCTGTTTGCTTCCCTGGCTCCCGCGATGGGACTCCAGCCGCGCGAGGTTCTGCCTGCCCTGGAACTGGGGCTGATCGCAAGCGGCCTGATTTTCCTTGCACTGAGCGCGTTTGGCTGGATGGACCTGATTCGCCGGCTGTTTTCGCCGACGGTGGTCGGCACGTATTTTCTCCTGCTGGTGGCGCAGATGAGCGGACCGTTTGTCACCGGCATCCTGGGAGCAAAATCGGGCGCGATTGACGGAAAAGCGGCGGCCATTTCGCTCGCTACGCTCATCGTGTCGCTGGTCCTGGCAAGGAGCCGATACCAACTGCTGCGCAGTTATTCGGTGCTGATCGCAATTGCGTTTGGCTGGTCCTTGTTCGTCCTGGCGGGCCTGTACCAGAAAATCGAAGCACCGGCAGAGGACTGGGTTTCCCTGCCTCATCTGCTGTCGTGGGGATGGCCGCACGCTGACGGCGGCATTATGCTGACCTCGCTCATCGTCACCGTCCTTTTGCTGAGCAATCTGATCGCCAGCATGGAGGCGGTGAAACGGGTGGTCCACCCTGCCGAGCCCGTCAGTGCCAACCGGTCCGGCATCATCATGGGCATCAGCCAACTGCTGTCCGCCGCGTTTTCCACGATCGGCTTCGTGCCGGTGTCCTACACGGCCGGCTTTATCCTGACCACGCGGATGAAGGACAAATGGCCGTTTGTGATGGGCAGTCTGCTGCTGGTCGCGGTCAGTTTCATACCGGCGGTCACGCTGTGGTTTGCCTCGATCCCCGTCTCGGTGGGGTACGCCAGCGTGTTCCTCTCGTTTGCCAACATGATTGGCATGGGAATCCAGGAGATCGCCAAAAGCGGGCTGGATGAACGGCAGGGGTATATCGTCGGCGTTGCGCTGATGGCCGGTGTCGGCTGCATGTTTTTGCCCGCCTCATTCCTGGCGCAGCTGCCGCCCTACATCAGTCCGCTCGTCAGCAACGGTCTTTTGATGGGCGTGCTGATCTGCATGGCGCTGGAGCGGCTGGTCCACTCGCGGCCTGCGTCCAGCCGGGAAAGCGAATAATTCTTCCCATTTTTCTGCAAACGTGGTATGATGACACAGAACAAACGTTCGAGTTGGGAGGAAGACAAATGGAATGCGTGCTGGACGACGTGACGGTTCATTACGTAGAATACGGTGAGGGATATCCTGTATTGATGCTGCACGGATTTTCACCTGATCATCGGCTGATGACGGGCTGCATGGAGCCTGTCTTCGCCGACCGTCCGGGCTGGCGGCGGATCTATCTGGACCTCCCGGGGATGGGACGGACCAAAGCAGCGGATTGGATCACAGGATCGGATGAGATGTTGTCGGTCGTCGAGCGGGTGGTGGAGCGGCTGATACCGCACGGAGCGCCGTTTTTGGTCGCGGGAGAATCCTACGGAGGCTATCTCGCCAGGGGGCTGCTCACCCGGCAGGCGCATCGAATGGCCGGTATGCTGCTGATCTGTCCGGCCATTCACGCGGAAAAGGAGAAACGGGACCTGCCCCCGCTTACCGTGCTGGCTCGGGATGAGAAACTGCTGGCCGAACTGACGCCGGAAGAGCGGGAGGAGTTTACCTCCATTGCTGTCGTGCAGGACCGCTGCAGCTGGGAGCGCTTTGAGCGGGAAATCCTCTCCGGCTTACAGATGGCCGACAAGCACTTTCTGAACAAGCTGAAGCAGCGATTCTCGTTTTCCTTTGATGTGGAACCGCTGGTCGGGCGGTATGACAAACCGGTGCTGATCCTGACCGGACGGCAGGATGACTGCACGGGCTACCGGGACGTGTGGACGATCCTGGAACATTATCCGCGGGCTAGCTTCGTCGTGTTGGATCGCGCGGGCCACAACCTGCAGATCGAGCAAAGCCGGCTGTTTACCGCGCTCGTCCACGAATGGCTGGACCGTGTGGAGGAGGAGCTGCGCAGGGAAAAACGGTAGTCTGCGTCAGTCAGGCAGCCGGTTATGTTCCTATGTCTCCGTCTGTCGTCCGCACGAGTAACAATTTCAGCGTGCAGACACAGGACACGGCGTACCATCCTGATCAGGAACGTATTTTTCAAATAAATTGAAATCATTCACAAAAGTGAACATTGCGAATATCGCGTTGCTACTGGATTCCCGGCGGAAAAGTTGATAGAATCCCTCTCTATATAGGAGGAGGGAGCTATACTGTGAAACATACGCTGTCCAAAAAGGACATGGTCCTGATCAGTTTTATGCTGTTTTCCATGTTTTTTGGGGCGGGAAATCTCATTTTTCCGCCGTTTCTCGGTCAATCGGCCGGTGAGCAGGTGTGGCTATCCCTCGCAGGCTTTCTGCTGTCGGCGGTAGGGCTGCCGATTCTCGGGGTCGTTGCCATCGCCAAGGCGGGCAGCTTTTTCGCGCTGTCCCAACGCGTGCACCCGGTCTTTGCCTGGCTGTTCCCGCTCTTGATCTACCTGTCGATCGGTCCCGGTCTGGCGATTCCGCGCGCCGGAAGCCTGGCGTTTGAGATGGGAATGGCGCCGTTTCTGCCGGCTGCCTGGTCGACGCAGCCGTGGGGGCTGGCCGTGTACTCCGCCGTCTTCTTCGCGGTGGTCTTCTGGCTGAGCCTGTCCCCGTCCAAACTGGTGGATCGCTTCGGCAAGTTGTTGACCCCGACGCTGTTGGCAATCATTTTGCTCATCTTTGTTAAAAGCCTGCTGTCTCCGATGGGGCCATCGGCGCAGCCTGTCGGGCCGTACGCCGAGCATCCCGCGTTTCAGGGATTTCTCGACGGGTATCTGACCATGGATGCGCTGGCCGCTTTGGTCTTCGGCATCGTCGTGGCCAACACGCTGCGCGCCAAGGGCATCGAGGACAAAGGTCGCCTGTCCGTCTACATGATTGGCGCCGGTCTCGGGGCGGGTGTGCTGTTGGGCGTCATTTACGTGATGCTGGGGATGATTGGTTCCGCCAGTTCGTTCTTGGGCAAAGCGGACAACGGGGCGCAGATTCTGACCAACGTGATGGGCTACCTGTTCGGCGCCAGCGGGAAAGTGCTGCTTGGCGTCGTGTTTACGGTGGCGTGTCTCTGCGTTTCCATCGGACTGGTCACCTCGTGCAGCCAGTACTTCAACAGCCTGCTGTCGCGCCTTTCGTACCGGGCCTGGGTAAGCATCCTCTGTCTCGTCAGCATGACGATCGCCAACCTGGGGTTGACGCAAATTCTCGCGGTCTCCGTACCAATCCTGGGAGCGATCTATCCGGTCGCCATCGTGCTCATCCTTCTGGCGCTGGCCGACCGCGTCATTTCCGCCCGTTCGTTTGTCTACGTGACCACGGTCAGTCTGGTCGCGCTGTTTGGCGTGATTGATCTGATCAATGCGACGGCGGGAAATCACCGCTGGGACACCTGGCTGAATGCGCTGCCGCTGTATGCGCAGGGAGCCGGCTGGGTGATGCCGGCGCTGATCGGGTGCTGCGCCGGCATGGTGCTTGATTTCAGCAGACGAATCCGGGGCGAAAGAAGAGAGGAGCAGCCGTCCTAAGACGGCGATGCAGGGGGGAAGAAGCAGACGATTCTGCTTTTTCCGCCCTGTTTTATATTTCCCGCGTCTTGCGTAAGAAAGCTCGGGATTCATACCGGCAGCATCTCGTGCTTGCGCCCTTGTTATTCTGGAAGATTGTGACTTTTTGCCGGTACGTTCGTAGTAACCAAGGGAAGATTACATAGGAAAACACGGAAGATACGAAAAAGAAAGGATGACGCGAGTGAAGGCAACACCCGTCTCGGCTGGGGAGAGGATCGCCGAACTGGATGTTCTGCGCGGATTTGCCCTGTTTGGCATCTTTTTGGTGAACATGCCCACTTTCCTTATGCCTGACCTGTTTCTCCCAGATGACCGTTTGCCGCTGTCGCATTCGGTGTCGGACGATTGGATTCGGCTGCTGTTCGACATGTTTGTCCAAACCAAGTTTTACACCATCTTTTCATTTTTGTTTGGCGCCGGATTTTACCTGTTCATGAGTCGGGCAGAGCAGAAGGGATATGCGGCCAAACGGTTGTATCTGCGCCGCTTGACCGGGCTGATGCTGTTCGGGCTGGTCCACCTGCTGTTTTTCTGGTATGGGGACATTCTCCACACCTATGCGCTGGCGGGCTTGTGTTTGCTCTGGTTTTTCAACAGATCGGAAACGTCCATACGCAGGGCGGCACTCATTCTGCTGATCGGGTGGAATCTGTTGATGGCGCTGACGCTGTTGATTCCCGGCGAATCTTCGTACAGCGCTGAAACATGGCAGCTTGCACAGGAAACGATCTCCGTGTACAACCAGGCGGGGCTGGCGGAATGGCTGCAGTTCCGCTGGACCCATGAACTGCCGATCGTGCTGCAGAACGATTTGATAAACGTCTTGTCCATCCTGCCGCTGTTTTTGCTGGGATTGTACGCAGCCAAAAAGGGCGTCTTTCATCGTCCCGAACAGCACATGGCGGCCATCAAGCGCGTCTGGCTGCTGGCGCTGGCTGCAAGCGTTCCGCTGGTGGCGATGATTCCGCTTGTCCAATCTGGCGTCGTGGACCTGCCTGCACCGCCCGACATAGCTGGACTGGTGTTTATCGGGTGGAGCGGCCTGGCGCTGTGCGCGTTTTACATCACGTCACTGCTTCTGCTGATGCGGACAGGGCGAGGACGAAAGCTGCTGGCACCACTCGCGCCTGTGGGGCAGATGGCACTGACCAATTACCTGGCGCAGACCGTTCTGTCGCTTTGCATCGTCCGGTTTTTCCATCTGTACGGGGAGGCGGAGATGTGGCTCGGACTTGTGCTGTGCCTGGTGATTTTTCCGCTGCAGGTGGCGTGGAGCCATTGGTGGCTTGCCCGCTATCGATTCGGACCGCTGGAGTGGCTGTGGCGCTGTTTGACATACGGTATTGTTCCACAGATGAAACGATGAGGCACATTCGCATCGGTCCGCCGCCCGCGCTGCACTTTCAGGCCAGTGCGGCGGATCGGCAGGATGTGAATATCTGTATTTTTTTGAACGGGAGAAAGGGTTGGAAACGAGTCAATGGCCCGAAAAGAACGAATTGTTGAACTGGACGCGTTACGCGCTTTTGCCTTTTTTGCAGTGGTGTTTCAGCACGTGATCGGCGTCTACATGCGAAAGCCCGGAGTGGACGAGATGACGGCATTTTTGTACGGAAATCTATTTCACCTGTTCAAGTTTGCCGTTCCGGCTTTCGTCTTTATTACCGGACTGGTGCTGTTTTACAACTACTACGACCGGGTGAACTACCCCGGCTTTATCCGCAAGCGGTTTACCGAGATCGTCGTGCCCTACGCGATCTGGTCGTTGATCTACATGGTGTGGCGCCGAGACGTGACCGGGTGGGACGTCTCGGCGCTCGTCAGCTTCGTGAAATCGTTGGTCGCAGGCACCGCCTCGTACCACCTGTGGTTTGTCGTCATGATCTTTCAGTTTTATCTGCTGTACCCGCTGCTGTTAAAAGGCTTCAAGGCGGCAAAGCAGCGTTTGTCCGGCCGCGCGGCACAGGCGCTCGCCGTCGCAGCGGCGGCGTTCGTGTACGCGGGACTGATGTGGGTGTCGGCACGCTATCTGCCAGCTCATCCGTTCCGTTTTGACGTGGCCTGGCTGGACGCGTATCTGATCACCTGCAGGGACCGCAATTTCCTATACTATTCCTTTTATTTCCTGCTGGGCGGGATGGTTGCGTTGGCACTGCCCGCGTTCCGCTCGTTTCTGCAGCAGCGCTGGCCCTACCTGCTGATTGTGTTTGCCGCTGCCTACGCGTACATCGGGTATGAGCTGGTCAGGGATTCGGGCGGCTATATGGTCAACCTCAACGTGGCCACGTCGCTGAAACCGTCCATGTTTATCTATACGGTGGCCCAACTGCTGCTGATCTACCTGCTGGCCGTCCTCGTGACAAAACGGGACTCGCGCTGGACTGCCTTGTTTGCGATGATCGGCCGGAATTCGTACGGGGCGTACCTGGTTCATGCTCTCGTGCTCACGTACGTGATGAAGGGTTTGAACCTCTGGGATGTCACCTTTAGCAGCATGTTTGGCAGCGTGATTGCGTTTCTGCTTTGTTCATCGGCTTCGATCGCTCTCTCGTACGGACTGGCCAAACTGCCGTTTGGAGCATTGTTGGTCGGGGCGGCGGAAAAAAAGCGGACCAGTGCGCCGGGACAGGCGGACAAGCAGTGGAAGCAGGCGATGTAAGAGGATGATACGAAAAAGGCTTCTCTACAGGGGAAGCCTTTTTGCATGTGCTCCGTCAGATTGACAATTTCCACGGCGTATCTGTATACTTAGCTGGGTAAAAGTTAGCTAGGTAAATAATTGACGGGAGGAATGTGTCACCGTGTACGGACACAAGGTGAATCAACTGGGCAGGCGTTTTTCCAAGACGCTGAACGAACGGCTGACCCCGCTGGGTCTGTTCACGGCCCAGTGGGCTGTCGTCGTGCGGCTGCTGGAAGGGCCGGCCACGCAGACGGAGTTGTGCCAATACCTGTGCGTGGAAGCGCCAACAATGACCCGCACGCTGGCCCGGATGGAGCAGGCAGGATGGATCGAGCGGCACAGCGGTGCGGACAAACGGGAGCGGCGGGTGGCACTTACGGAGAAGGCCCGAGCGATGGCGGACGAGTGGATGCGCGCATCAGACTTCGTCGAAGCGAAAGCCGTGCGGGGAATTTCCGCCGACGAGCTGGCTGTGTTTTCTAGCGTGATAGATCGCATGATGAAGAATTTGAGTGAATCGTAGAAAGAGCCGCAGCAGGCGGCAGGAGATAGGAGAGGAGCAGAGATTGCGATGAAGCGAAAACAGGCAGGGTTGAGGCGTGCGGGGGTTTTCGGCGCCAAGCTGGTGCTGTTTGTCGCCGGTCTGATGGTGCTGGCGCTGGGCGCCGTGTCGTTGATGCGCGCCGCGGTGGGCGTCGCCACCTGGGACGTGCTGCACATCGGGTTGGCCGGGCTGACGGGCTGGTCGATCGGCACGTGGGTGCAGATCGTCGGCATCGCGATGATCGGCATGGCGTGTGTGCTGGACCGTCAGTGGCCGCGTATCGGCAGCGTCGCCAACATCCTTTTGATCGGCTATTTTGTCAACGGATTTCTCGACGCCGGGATCGTGCCGACGTTTTCGGCCTTGTGGGCCCGGTTTGCCCTGTTGCTTGCGGGGATTGTGCTGATGGGGATCGGGTCCGGCATGTACGTGGCTTCCGGCATCGGGGCGGGGCCGCGAGACGGGCTGACGCTGTCCCTGGCTCGGCTGACCGGCCGGTCGATCCGGCTCGTCCGCACCTTTCTGGAAGGGATTGCACTCTTGTGCGGCTGGCTGGCAGGCGGTCCCGTCTCCGTAGGGACGTTTGTCTCCGTGTTCCTGATTGGTCCGGTCATGCAGGCCTCGCTCGGCTTTTGGCGCGGTCAGGTGCAGCGCTGGGAACGCTGGGGCGGGGAGCAGTCGGGACCGCAGGCGATTCCCCGTGTTCAAGGCCAGGCAGAGCGCGCCTCCTGATTGAAAAGCGTCAAAGAAAAAGCGTTTTGGCGATAGAAGCCAAAACGCTTTTTTGCTGGGCGGTGCCGTGCTCTGCTATTGTTGTCCCTGCAGGTCTTTTACGCCGCTGTACACCAGGTTGAACAGGTCCTCGATCTGTTCCTCCTCGATGCAGGAAAAGGCGATGCGCAGATCGGTGTCGCCCAGAGCGATCGTGCCGACGCCGTATTTCTCCAGCAGGTGCGTGCGGAGCTCTTCTGCGTTGACGGTTTTCAATTTGAGGCACATGAAGTAGCCGGAGTTGAACGGATAGTAGGTCCAGGCGTCGTCAAACCGGCCGCTGTCCAACAGCTCTTTGACGCGGTTGGCCCGGCGCTTCATGATCTCAAATTTTTCCTGCTTTTGCGCCTGGAATTCCGGGGCGTTCAGCGCATGCAAAACAAAGGTCTGCGACGGATGCGGACCGCTGGAGATGGTCGCCCGAATGATGCCGAGCGTTTTCTGTTCCAGTGCGGCCAGTACCGCATCGTTGGCTGCGCCGTACGTGATAAAGCCGACGCGGAATCCCCAGACGTATTCCTCCTTGGTGGCGCCGTCCACCTTTACCGGCAGCACGCGCGGATGCAGGCCGCACAGCTCGGCAAACAGGGATTCTCGCATCGAGTCTTCGAAGAACAGGCTGAAGTACGCGTCATCCGTAACGGCCACGATGTTGATACCGGCTTCGGCCGCTTCCTTCAGTGCGGCAACAATCTGCTTGCCTTCCTCGATGCCCGGCGTGTACCCTGTCGGGTTGTTGGGGAAGTTGAGCACGACGATGGCCTTGCCTTTTTCCTTTTGCGCCAGGATGGCATCGCGGAGGCCGGCTGCGTTAAACTTCATGTCCGCGTTGTAGAGCGGGTAGTAGACCAGTTCTGCTCCACGGCGAATGGAGAAGGTGAGCTCGTAGTTTTCCCAGTTTTTGTCCGGCAGAATGACGGCGTCTCCCGGCCCGGCGAACAGATCAGCGACCACGCTCAGCCCGTGGGTCAGCGCATTGGTGACGATTGGATTGCCAAAGGTTTTATCCGCAAGCGACGGATGTTCCTCGATCATCTTTTTCCGCCATGCCGCACGCAGTTCCGGTTTACCCGCGGGCGGGGCGTACTCGTACAGATCCTTGGGATTGTAGGCGGACAAGGTGCTTTGGATCACGTCCAGATGCATCGGTTGGCCATTTTCCAAGGCAATTCCAATCGTGGCATTGTATTTGTGCCCTTTTGCCTTGGCTTCGGCAGACTGGCTGAGTATGCCTTCCTTGGGAAAGTAGATGAGCTTGCCCAGGTCGGACAGCATGGCAAAGACGTGCGGATTTTCTCGCTGAAGCGTATCGTTGAGCTTTGCTGCCAATGAATGCATGGTTTCCTCCCTCTTCGTTTCCATCATCAATCATGTTTACCATTAAAGATAGCGCATATAAGTGTGTTTGTCGATTGAAAAAACGGACGGAAGCCGGCGCAGATCAATTGACGGATGTCAGGTGCATTTGTTACGGTGAATACACGACAGTCTCAAACGAGAGGGGAACCGATATGGCAGAACGGCTCATCGTAAAATTGGGCGATCCGATCCTGCGGCAAATCTCGAAGCCAGTGACTGCCGTCACGAAAAACGTGGAAAGAATCTTGAACGACATGGCGGACACCATCTACGCCGACGAGGGCAGGGCAGGCTTGTCCGCAATCCAGATCGGCATACCGAAGCAGCTGGTCGTGATGGACTGCGGTACCGGCCTGGTGGAGCTGATCAACCCGCGGATCGTGGAAAAAAAAGGTGCAGAGATAGGGGCCGAAGGGTGCTTGTCCATTCCCGGCGTGGTCGGCAGAGTGAAACGGGCCACGTACGTGAAGGTAATAACGCTGAACCGGGCGGGCGAAGAAGTGGTCCTCGAAGCGGAAGGCTATTTGGCCCGCTGCATCCAGCACGAAATCGACCATCTGAATGGCATCCTGTACATCGACTACGTCAACGTTCTGTATGATGCCAGCACCGGCAAGCGGCTGAAACCCGAGGCCGCCAATCCGATTCTCGCGCATAAACGCCCATTGATCCGGTATTAGCGGTCTGCCCGGCATTGACGAAACGAGCGATGCAGCTGACGTCGCCGGCAAAAAAGCCGTGCCTCTCATGCGAGAAGCACGGCTTGCTGTTTCCATTGTTCATCGTTTATCCGGTAAATTCCTGCACCCAGTAACCATTGTAGTACGCCACGCCAATTTTCGTGAAGTTCGGATTCAAAATATTGGCGCGATGGCCTTGGCTGTTCATCCATTGCTGCATGACTTCCTGCGGGCTGCGCTGACCCATTGCGATATTTTCGCCGGCCGTTCTGAACGTGATGCCGTATTGTTTCATCATGTCAAACGGAGAACCGTAAGTCGGGCTGGTGTGGCTGAAGTAGCGGTTTTGGTACATGTCGACCGCTTTGTCCATGGCCACTTTGGACAGGGCGCTGTCCAGCGTCAGCGGCTTCAAGCCGGCTTTCGCGCGCTCCTGATTCACCAGGTCGGCCACCTGCTTGGCAAATTGAGAAACGGACGGTGCCGCTTGTTGGGCCGGTGCTTTCGGCTGGGTCACAGCATTGTTGTTGGCGGGAGCTGTCTGATTTTGTGCCGGTTGTTGCACCGGTTTATTAACAATTACCGGTTTCTTCACGATTACCGGCTGCTTGACGGTTACCGGCTGTTTCACAGTAGTCGGTTGTTTCACAATGACCTGGTTGTTCACGGTCCAGATAGGGGTAATGCTCCGTACCTTTTGGTAAAAATCGGAATATTGAACCAATTGTTTTTGGCTGGTGATCGATTGGTACGGGCACGTCGCGGCAAATGCGGACGTGGAAATGCTGGTTACGGCCAATCCCATAGCGATGGCAAGAATCGGCTTGGCAAATCGTTTCATGTGCACATCGTCTCCTTTTCTTCGCCTACGAGGTTAGTTGTCGGGTTAGGATTGAGGAGACAACCCTTTGCCATGCGGCAATTCACCCCATGCAGACCGTCGTCTGCAAAAAAAATCCCCCGCACTTCCACTCTCGGAAGTTTCGGCTTGTTTTTGGCTCGCTTACGAGAATAACAAAGATACCGGAAAAAAGGAACCTTTAAAATATGGAAATGAGATGGAAACGACGGTCACTTAGCGCCCGCCGTGCCCGCTGTTATCGGCCGTATAGCAATCTCGGATTTGCAACCATACTAAATGGGAAACCAACATGGGAGGCGATCAGCGATGGACAAGCAGACAGATGTCAATGTGGAACTGCAGCAGGTGGGCGCGTATCCGACCAAGCAGAAAATGCACCAGCAAAACGTGACGCTGCTGGATGAGAAAGAGCGCGAGACGACACCGACGAAGCAGCCGTCCAGCGAAAATACGCAGGGCTAATCAGGCAATCAGTCCGCGAATTGATACCAACAGGAAGTCATGGTACAAAACGGTTATCCTGCCCAGACGGGATAACCGTTTTTTTATGACGTTCGTGGACGTTCGTGACAAACGGCGCAGGCATGTCGAGGTGCTCTCGGCCATGCTGCCATCATAAAGAACATGTATGGAAGTACCAGAATGTTCTTGTTATCAGAAGCATGGATGATATAATGAAAAAGCTGCCATTTTTGGGAGGTGTAGCATGAACGGACAAATCGAATGGCTGCGAAGCAAAAGTCCCGCACTTCGATCAGCAGTCGGCTTCGAGCCGATCACCAATGGGTTTTCGACAGACAGAAAATATCTGGTCCAGATGGTGTCGGAAGAACGGCGAATCCTGCGCATAGCAGACCAGAGCAACTGGGAGCGGAAGCGGTCGGAGTTTCATATTCTCCACGCCCTGCAACCGTTCGGAGCGAGCATTCCGCAGCCGATTGAATACGGGATATCAGAGGACCTGCAGATTTGCTACATCCTGTTGTCCCATATCGACGGAGAGGTCGCCCGGGACATGCTGCCTCTCTGTACGGAAGAAGAACAGTTTTTTATCGGATGGCAGGCGGGTCAAGACCTGAGAAAACTGCACCAGCTTCACGCGCCGTCCGGCATCCCCGCCTGGAATTCGCGAGCCGTTCAAAAACACGCGAGATACCTCGAAGCGTATCGCACTGCTGGCAGTGCCATACCGCACGACGAGAAAATCATGGCGTTTGTGGAAGTAAACAAGGCGTATCTGCGCAAGCGGCCAAACCGGTTCCAGCACGATGATTTCCACGTGGGCAATCTGATCGTAAAGGACAAGCAATATGCCGGGACCATCGATTTCGACCGGTTCGATTGGGGAGATCCCATCTGCGACTTTTGCAAGCTGGCCTTGTTCAGCAGAGAAGTAAGCGTCCCCTTTTGCTTCGGACAGATTATCGGATATTTTTACCCACGCAAGATCCCGCCGGAGTTTTGGACGTTGTACGCGGTATACGTGGCGATGAGTCTGTTCTCCGCCGTGGTCTGGACTGCCCAAATGGGTCATGAGCAGCGTCAGGAGATGCTCGGCAGAGTGCAGCTCATTGCGGAAGATCACCTGTATTTTGAACGCATGGAACCGGTGTGGTTTTCACAAGATCGAGACAAGTGGGAAGCGTTCGCGCAGTCGCATTGTCAACATTGAAGAGGGACACGCAGTCCTGGAAAGGAAGGGGAAGCAAATGGCGGATGTGGCAGTGTTTCAGCAAAACGGATTTCACGCCCGTTTTGATTGGGGGTATGAAGGGGTGAAAGCCTTGGCCCCTGTTTCCGACATCGTGGTGATCGTCGATGTGCTCTCGTTTACGACCTGTGTCGATGTGGTCCTCGCTCGGGGCGGAGTGGTGTATCCATATCGCTATCGGCATGCGTCCGCCTCGGAGTACGCAGCCAGCGTACAGGCCGTATTGGCCGGTAAACGCGGCGAGCCCATCTCGCTGTCTCCCGCTTCGCTCTCTGCGATTGACGAGGGGTGCCGGATCGTACTGCCGTCGCCCAACGGAGCCACGTGCGCCTTTTTGGCAAAGGACAGCGGCGCGATTGTGGTGGCCGGCAGTTTGCGGAATGCCTCGGCGGTGGCCCGGTTCATCCGAAATACAGGGGGCATCGTCACGGTGATCGCCAGCGGAGAGCGGTGGCCGGACGGCAGCCTCCGTCCCGCATTCGAGGACATGGTTGCGGCAGGGGCGATCCTCGGAGAACTTCACGGATACCGGCTGTCACCGGAGGCCCGCCTGGCTGTCGCTGCCTTTGACGCCGCCAAGTCGGAGATGTACCCGCTGCTGTGTGAGTCTGCCTCGGGACGGGAGCTGATCGCGGCGGGATTTGCCGAGGATGTGGCGATCGCTTCCGTTTGGAATGCCAGCCAGGTGGTTCCCGTGCTCAATCGCGAAGGGGCATTTGTTTCCGGATATTAAACATTTGTTTAAAAAATTCCTTCGTCTCACTCGCAAACGCTCCTCAATCATGATCTGCATCGTTGTGACAAACACGGACGCAGGGCCTCACTGTGCCATGTGGCCTTGCTCAAATTGATTGAACAATCACATATTTTTAATTATTCGATTACGTCAGAAATGTTGATTTACCAATGTTTTTTTTACTTGCACAATTGTCTTCGCGAAGAAAACATATTACAATACAATTACTTCAGCGCGAAGCAGAAGGAAAATAGTGTACAATTTTTCTCACTATTAGGAATGCTGAATAAAAATGGTACTGTCAAAAAACGGGATACCTGCCGCGTCATCGCGGACGAAAGGAGTGTCCCGCAGCATTCCTGAAAAGACAGCCGGTGTTGGCAGAAAGGAAAGAGGGAGCGACTAGTGGCGAACAAGGAATTGAAGCGGGGCCTGCAAGCGCGTCATATTCAAATGATCGCGTTGGGCGGAACAATCGGAGTTGGTTTATTCATGGGCTCGGCGAGCACGATCAAATGGACAGGCCCGTCCGTGATGCTCGCGTACGCAATTGTCGGGATTTTTATCTTTTTCATCATGCGTGCAATGGGGGAAATGCTGTACCTGGAGCCCAGCACGGGATCATTTGCGACCTTTGGACACAAGTATATCCATCCCCTGGCAGGTTATGTGACGGCCTGGAGCAACTGGTTTCAGTGGGTCGTCGTCGGGATGTCGGAAATCATCGCCGTCGGGACGTACATGAAATACTGGTTCCCGGATTTGCCCGCCTGGATACCAGGGTTGATCGCGATGCTGATCCTCGGTGCGGCAAACCTGTTCTCCGTGAAATCGTTTGGTGAATTTGAGTATTGGTTTGCCATGATCAAGATTGTGACCATTGTCTTGATGATCGTTGCCGGGTTTGGACTGATTTTCTTCGGTTTTGGCAACGGAGGAAACGCCATCGGGTTGTCTAACCTGTGGGAACACGGCGGATTCTTCGCAGGCGGCTGGACAGGCTTTTTCTTTGCGCTCTCGCTGGTGATCGGGGCTTATCAAGGGGTGGAGCTCATCGGGATTACCGCCGGTGAGGCAAAAGATCCGCGCAAAACGCTGACAAGTGCGATTCAAAGTATCATTTGGCGGATTCTGATCTTCTACATTGGTGCGATCTTTGTAATTGTAACCGTTTACCCGTGGGATCAACTGCAGTCGATCGGCAGCCCGTTCGTGGCAACCTTCGCGAAAATCGGGATTACGGCCGCAGCAGGGTTCATCAACTTTGTCGTCATCACTGCCGCCATGTCTGGCTGCAACAGCGGCATCTACAGTGCGGGTCGCATGCTGTACACGCTGGGGGTAAATGGACAAGCGCCGAAATTCTTTACCAAGCTGACCCACAACGGCGTGCCGCTGCTCGGAACGCTCGGCGTTCTCGTAGGGCTGGCCGTAGGTGTTGTCTTGAACTACCTGGCACCGGAAAATCTGTTTGTCTATGTATACAGTGCCAGTGTGCTGCCCGGCATGGTTCCGTGGTTTGTGATTCTGATCAGTCAAATCCGCTTCCGTAAGGCAAAAGGCGCCGAGATGGCACAGCATCCGTTCAAAATGCCGTTTGCACCGGTATCCAACTATCTGACGATTGCCTTCCTGCTCATGGTGCTGGTAGGGATGTGGATCAATCAAGAGACGCGCATCTCTCTTGTGGCGGGGCTGGTCTTCCTGGCTATTGTCGTGATCAGTTACTTTGCGTTTGGAGTGGGCAAGGCCAAAACCACGACGCAGGCGGAAGCCCATGAGGAAATCGCGTAAGAACGGATATGCGGTTAACGAAAAACGAAAAATCGATCTGTAAAGAGGGACATGTAAAAATGTCCCTCTTTTTTATGTTTATGCTCGCAATCAAAAAATAACTTGACTAAATAACTTAACCGGGGTTAACCTTTTAACTGAAGTCAAAAGATCAAGTGGAGGGATTAGCAAATATCCGGATTGCAGGAAAAGATACAACCGGAAGCTATCGGAAAAGGAGGGCAGAACCAACTGATGGGTAAAAAGGTGCCACTGCGTGAGCTCAAAAAGGCGAGGTCGAAAATCGCGCTTTTTCAGGCCAGTCTCGATCTGATCGGCAAAAAGTCGTTTAAAGACGTGAAGGTGGAAGACGTATGCGAAAAAGCGGAAGTCTCGAAGGTCACTTTTTTTAAATTTTTTCCGCAAAAAGAAGACGTACTGATTTACTTCATGTGCTTGTGGCTAACGGAGCGTATGATCGAACTCAAGCTGCATCCGAAACGGGGTATCGAGGCGATCCGTCATCTGTTTCAACACGTTGCCGCAGACGCCAGGGAAAGGCCGGGACTGATGCTGAGCTTGATCGGGTTTATGACGGAAGTAAACATGCACCCCCATATGCCGACCCTCAGTGAAGCGGAAATCCAGATTCTGTATCCCGACAAAGAAACGCTTGTTGACGCGGAAGCGCCCAATCTCGGTGCGTTGTTTACTCAGTTTATCGAGGAAGCGAAGGAAGACGGGGACATACCGGACCACCTGCCGACGGATGACCTGGTGAAAGCCACGTTCACCATTTTCTACGGCGCTTATCTTACCGCGCATCTATACAACTCTGATCAATTTATGGAGTTTTATGACCTGCATTTGCAACTATTTCTGTCAAACGGAGTGTACAGGTGAAGATGAGAAAAATATGGATGGGAGTCGCGTCTGTACTGGCTTTGGTCGTTTCCGCGTATGCGATTGTGCAGTTTGTCGTGTTTAACCCGAAAAGCGCCGGGCTGGTACAGCTGCATTTGTTGGATAAAGAGTTTCCTTATACACAGTGGGTCAATTTCCTGTATCTGCATGCCGTCGGATCGGCGATCGCTCTGGCCGTCGGGCCGTTGTTGTTCAGCACGCGGCTTCAGACAAAACACCTGCGCCTGCATCGCCAGTTGGGCAAACTGTATGTATTGTCGATCGGGGTTGGCGGGGTCTCCGGCATCTACCTGGCCTTTGAGGCACTCGGAGGGGTGATGAGTCAAGCGGGATTCCTGGCGTTGGACGTGGTCTGGCTGGCGGCCACCTATCTCGGGTACAAACGGATTCGTCAAAAGCAGGTCGAGCAGCATCGGGAATGGATGCTGCGCAGCTACGCGCTGACGTTTGCAGGCGTCACGCTGCGGTTCTGGCTCGGTTTGCTGGGGATGCTGACCATCCCGGTTGAAAGCCTCTCACAATCCGACTTGCTGTTGGGTGACTTTAACCGCATCTACCGGATTGACGCCTGGTTGTGCTGGGTCCCCAACCTGATCGCTGCCGAATGGCTGATCCGCAGGCGGCGCAAAAGCGGAGCCCAAGCGCGCTTTCCGCTTGCCGACTGACATGCGGCACTCCGATTTTCCTGTACGAAAAACAAGGATTGGATGGAAATGGGGCAGTCGTGTTTTTTGTTCATGCAGGGTATGCTATGTGTCATATACAATAAAATCCAGTAGGAAAGGGGTTGTTCCCCATGACAACGCACCGCAAACCCAATCAATTGGCCAAAGAAAAATCACCGTATTTGCTTCAGCATGCCTACAACCCCGTTGATTGGTATCCGTGGGGAGAAGAAGCGTTCACCAAAGCCAAACAGGAAGACAAACCCATCTTCCTCAGCATCGGCTACTCCACCTGTCACTGGTGTCACGTGATGGAACGCGAATCGTTTGAAGACGAAGAAGTGGCCGCGCTGCTGAACGAAAAGTTTGTCGCCATCAAAGTGGATCGGGAAGAGCGACCGGATGTGGACCACATCTACATGACGGTCTGCCAGGCGATGACCGGACAGGGCGGATGGCCGCTGACCATTGTGATGACGCCGGAGAAAAAGCCGTTTTTTGCCGGGACGTATTTTCCCAAGTCGGCCAAGTGGGGACGGCCGGGCGTGATGGACATTCTGCGGCAGCTTTCCGAGGTCTGGGAGAATGACCGGGGACGGATCGACCGCAGTGTGGACCACATTTACAACACACTGGCGCCGCAGATGGCCCGGACCGCTCCGGGGACGCTGAGCCGGGAGACGTTTGGGAAAGCGTTGGAGCTGTACAAACAGCAGTTTGACGACATCTACGGGGGCTTTGGCGAAGCGCCCAAGTTTCCCACGCCGCACAACCTCATTTTCCTGCTGCGCCACGCCAAGGCGGCGGGTGAGACGGAGGCGCTGCAGATGGCGGAAACCACCTTGGAGCACATGCACCGCGGCGGCATTTACGACCACGTGGGATTCGGATTCGCCCGCTACTCCGTAGATCAAAAGTGGCTGGTGCCGCACTTTGAAAAGATGCTCTACGACAACGCGCTTTTGGCCTACGCGTATCTGGAGGCGTACCAGGCCACCGGCAAACGCGACTACGCCCGCGTCGCCCGCGACATTTTCACCTACGTCCTGCGCGACATGACCGACCCGGACGGAGGCTTTTATTCGGCGGAAGACGCCGATTCGGAAGGAGAAGAAGGCAAATTTTACATCTGGACGCCGTGGGAAGTGCGCGATGTGCTGGGTGATGAACTGGGGCAGCTTTACTGCGAGGCGTATGACATCACGGAACACGGCAATTTTGAAGGACGCAGCATCCCCAATCTGATCGGGACCGATCTGGATGCGTTCGCCCGCCGCCGGGGAATGACTGTTGAGGAATTGACGCAACGATTGGAAGAAGCCCGCCAGAAGCTGTTTGCCCGACGGAAACAGCGGACCCATCCGGGCAAGGACGACAAGATTCTGACGTCCTGGAACGGCTTGATGATCGCGGCGCTGGCCAAAGGGGGGCTGGTGCTGGGAGAGCCTGCATATCTGGAGGCGGCGGAGCGGGCATGTGAGTTTATCGAGAGCAAACTGCGCGACGCCAACGGCCGTCTGCTGGCTCGCTACCGCGACGGAGAAGCGGCGTATCTCGGCTACGTGGACGACTACGCTTTTCTCATCTGGGGGCTTACGGAATTGTATGAGGCCGGACAGGAGCCGCAGCACCTCAAGCGGGCGCTGGAGCTGGCCGATGATCTGCTCCGCCTGTTCTGGGATGAAGAAAACGGCGGACTGTTCTTCTACGGCAGTGACGGCGAACAGCTCATCGCCCGACCCAAAGAAATATACGACGGCGCGACTCCTTCCGGCAACGGCGTCGCCGCCTACACCTTCCTGCGGCTGTTCTACCTGACGGGACGAAGCGATTTGCGCGACAAGGCGGAGCGCCTTTTGACGACATTTGCGGGGAGCATCAATCAGTACCCCATCGGGTACAGCTTTTCCCTCTTGGCGATGCAGCTGCTCCTGCATCCGGTGCGGCAGGTGGTTATCGCGGGCCCAAGAGACGATGAGCGAGCGCAGGCGTTTCTCCAGGAGACGCGCAGCGGTTACGCCCCGTTCACAGTGACTGTGCTGCACGATCCGACCGAAGAGCTGGGCAGCATGGCCGAAGTGGTCCGGGACAAAGTGATGCAGGGAGGCGAAGTGACGGCCTACATCTGCGAAAACTTCGCCTGCCGCGCGCCGATTACCGATCGGGAACAGTTCCAAGCAGAGCTGGAGCAGACGCGCGCGTGAGGGACCATTCCTGAAAACGAAAAAGAATTGACAGCTACCACATATTACTATATAAAAGAAGCCTCACCGACTGGCTGAGGCTTCTTTTTTTCTCCTATTCAAATCAGAAACATGGCCACCAGCGTGGTCACCAGCAGGCCGATCACGACCGGGTAGAGATTGCGCCGCGCCAATTCGAACGGATCGACTCCGCAGATGGCGGCAGCCGGAAGCAGCGCCCACGGGATAATCGTGCCGCCGCCCACCCAGATGGCGGCGATTTGCCCGAGTGCTGTCAGCGTCGCCGCTCCGCTTCCCAGTGCGGTCGCAAACAGTTGGGCAAGGGAACCGGCCAGCGTGATCCCGGAGAACCCTGAGCCATCCAATCCTGTGATGACGCCGATCGTCGTCAGGGCGAGAGCGGCCACCTCCTTGCCAATCGGGATGGTGTGTGCGAGAGCGACGCCCAGATCGTTGACGATCCCATGGGAACCGTTCGGCAGCATCTCGCCAAACACGCTGACGAAGCCGCTGTCACCCATGTAGAAAAACGCAGCGATGGGGATGACGGGACCAAATACGCGAAATCCGAATTGGAATCCTTGGATCAGGTGAGCGGTTACCTGTTCCAGACCAGCCTGTCTGTGGGCCAGCACGGTGACCATTAACAGGATCAACAGCGCGGTGCCGCCGACCAATGCGGTGGCGTCGCCTCCTCTCAGATCCAGCGCGAACATGGCCACGACATCCAAAAGAAACAACAGGGGAACCAGCGTCGCCAGCCCGCTGCGCAGCACGGGCGAAAGCCGGACAGGTGCGGTGTCGCGAGGCGCGGAGAGTATGGCTGATGCTTCCGGATCGACGCGAAGTGCTCCGCTTTTCATGTCTTTATTCAGGTACCAAAACGCGGTCAGAGTGGTAACCGTCCCCATCACGATGACCAGCGGCACGCTGGCGGTCATCACTTCGGCGACGGGAAGGCCGGCCGCCTTTGCGGTGAGCGTGGGTGCACCCTGGATGATAAAGTCACCGGACAGGGCGATGCCGTGACCAAACAGGTTCATCGCGACGGCTGCGCCGACAGCGGGCAGCCCCACACGGAGAGCGACAGGCAGCATCACCGCGCCGATCAGCGCCACAGCTGGCGAAGGCCAGAAGAACCAGGACATGATCATCATGACAATGCCAATCACCCAGTATGCCAGCGCCGGCGTCCGCACCAGCGAGGCCAGCGGCCGGATCATCGTTTCGTTGATGCCCGTCTCGGTCAGCACGCGGCTCATCGCTACGATGATGCAGATGACCAGAATCGTCGGCAGCAGTTCCGTTATCGCGTATATGAAGCTGCCGAACACGCCACCCACCGCCGCCGATATTGAACCGGTAGCCGTCAGGCCGAGCGCGGCGATCCCGGCGATGCAGATGAGACTGGTATCGCGGCGGAGCACCATGGTGGCGATAATGCCGATTACGAACAGGACGTACACCCCGTGGAGCCAGGACAGTTCAACACCCATGCCCATCCCTCCTTCTCGTGTGTCGGGCAAACCTCTCTTGTTCACACACTATGCGGAGGTACAGACATGGGTGATAGCGGATTCTATCTTACAATTTTTTACAGTTTACTATAGTAGAGCACGCGCCACACTTCCCACATCCAGTGATGGGTGACGTGGTCCAGCTCTTCTGTTCGGCTCAGGATTTTAAAAATCCGTTCCATCAGATGATTGTATTCTTCATCAGACAGGTGAAGCTGGGGCATGACGATCCTCCTTTTGCATGTTTTGCTCTTGTTGGATATTGTTTCCAACACACACCTTCCATCATACGCGCGTGCCGCCGCGTTCATGCCAGCCGCCGTACCCCGCGTTCGTGCATTGGCTTGTGTGGTCCGATCAGGATGTATACACTACAGGTAGAGAGTGCCAACCGATACCAATCACATCTTGCACGAGGAGGGGGAACGGCGCAGCACGTCTGCCGTGACAGCACGATTGCGCCAGCGATGATGAACAAGTCAATCCCATTGACACACAAATTGGAACAAGCAGTCGAACTACTGGAGCGCCGTTTTCTCGAACGAAGCGAGCTGATCCGTCTGCTGCTGTTGGGCATCATGAGCGGAGAGAACGCCCTGCTGATCGGGCCGCCGGGTACGGCCAAATCGCAGATGGCCCGGGCCGTCGCTCAACTGTTCGGCTCCGAACACTGGTTTGAATACCTGCTGACGCGATTCACCACGCCCGACGAAATTTTCGGCCCCGTGTCACTGCAGCAGTTAAAACAGGACCAGTACGTGCGCAAGACAGCAGGCTACCTGCCGTCTGCCCAATTTGCCTTTCTTGACGAAATCTTTAAAGCCAACAGCGCGATCCTCAACTCCCTGCTCTCCATCCTAAACGAGCGCGTCTATTTCAACGGGAGGGAAAAAGAGGCGGTGCCGCTGCTGTTTTTAATCGCTGCGTCCAACGAGCTGCCGGACGAGGATGAACAGTTGACCGCGCTGTACGACCGCTTTCTCATCCGCTACGAGGTGGGCTACCTGCAGCAGGCCTCCAGCTACGAAAAAATGTTTTCACTGCCGAGCGAACCGCTGCCGGTTGTCTTTTCCCTCCATGACGTGAAGGACATCCAGCACGAAGCGTCCCGGGTCAGCATCCCGGAATCGCTGATCTACTTCCTCTACCGCTTGAAGCAGGACATGGAAGCAAAGGAGTTCGTCCTCTCTGACCGGCGATGGAGCAAGATTGCCCACGTCTGGAAAACATCGGCCGCCCTTCACGGCCGTGAAAGTGTCTCGATCTGGGATACGGTGTTTACCCCGCACATGCTCTGGGACGTGCCGGAAGATTTGCCTGTATTGCAGGAACTGTTTGACCAGCGCTTCACCGAACAGTTGAAAGCAGACATGGAGCACGACTTGCCGCTTCGCCGTTCAAAGCAGACCGCTGAAAAGTGGATGGAAAAAGAAGCCGATCTGCATGCGTTTCAGTTTAAGAAAGAGATCGGGGCCAAACTGGGAAAAGAGGCCGCCGAGCACTACCGTTCGCTTCTCGACGAATGCCGGTTGGAGCTGGAAGAGACCGGCCGCGACCTGCGCAACCGCCTGCTTCAGTGGCAGCAGCGGGAGCAGGATCTGACCGCGTTCGTGCGGGAGAAAAACCGACTGCTGCCCAATCCGGAAAAATACACAGTCAAATACGCCCATCTGCGCATTGAAGGTGAGCGAATCCTGCAAATGCTGCAGGGCATCTACCGTACGGTATTTGACCGGGAACTTCCCGGCACCGAATACGATTACACGCTGTAGGAAGGCAGGATGCAATCGCATGATCATTCGTGCCAGTCGGGTCGACCGCTACTTGTTTGATGCGTACCAGTACTCGTCGCGCACAGCGCGCGAATGGATGGAAGAAGCCAAAGCGCGGGCGCCGTGGTTCGACCGCGAACTGTTGGCCGATTTTTTCCTGGCGTTTTATCTTGTCCATCCCGAACTTGACCAGACGAAAGACGCACCGCCGTTTCACCGCTGGATGGTGCAGACGCTGATGAAACAGTATTTTTACCGGATGATCCACCCGCGGACGGCAGGCAATGAGAGCGCCGCCTTCAAGACGGCCATCAAGGCGCTCATGTGGCTGACGGCGTCATACGCGGAAGAAGTAAAACGCCGGGAGCGGGAACAGCAGCTGACGCCCTTGGTCGCCGGACTTCAGCAAAAGCAGGGACACGAGGGCAGAGAACAGGCCCAATTGTCCGAGCTGCTGACGGAAAAACAGGTTGCCAAACTTCAGCTTGTCGGCTACACGCTGCAGCAGGGCAAGCGCATGGTAGAGGACAAACAGCAGGCGATGGATACCCGGCCGCTGGTGGAAGCGGAGATCCGCTCCCTGAAAGCGCGCATTCAGGAACTGCGGGAAGAGATGCGGGTGAATGTGACCAAGCGCCCCAAGCTGCAGCAAAAAGTCAAAAAGCTTGAGGACGAGCTGGGCCAGCGGGAAAAACAGCGAGAGCGGCTGTCCAGGCAGGAACGGGAGGCCGTGGCCCAGTTGGAACAGGAGCTGGGGCAGTGGCTGGACCGTTCCCTGAAAGAGACGCTGTCGCAGGAATCGGACGACACGTTGTTCGTCCATGAGCTGCTTACGGCCAGCCAGAGCTTTGCCAACCGCCGCTGGGGGCATGAGTTGGGCAAGCTCCGGCGCCAGAGCTTTGAACAATATATGAAGTGGCTGGAAAAGTTGAAACGGCATCCGGACCTGGTTGATTTCCTTAACGAGGTGGGGCGCAACGTCCATCACGTCCGGATAAAAAGGAAGCAGATGCGCTCGCGGCGGCTGCCGGAAGAATACTACGATCTGAGGCAGTCGGGCGACATCGCTCACATGCTGCCAAGCGAAGCCGGCCTTTTGGCCGATGCGGATTACGAGACGTATTTTCTGCTCAAGTGGGTAGAGCAGAAGCTGATGACGTACGACACTGTCGGATGGCTGGAGGAGCCGCCCAAAGGTCCCGTGATCTGCATGCTGGACACTTCCCATTCGATGCGGGGGAGCAAACTGCGCCTGGCCCAGCTGTTTGTCATGACGTTTGCCGCGCTCAGCCTCCTGGAAAAACGAGACTTTTTGCTGCTGCTGTTTGGCGCAAAAGGAGAACTTCGCGAACAGGCCCTGTACCATCGGCGGCCGGACTGGCCCGCGTTTTACGCGCTGGCGCAAATGGCTTTCGGGGGCGGAACGCACTTTGATGCGCCCATGAAGCGGGCGATTCAAATCGTGGAGGAGAACCAGCAGTTTCGCGGGGCTGATTTCGTCATGGTGACGGATGGGGTGGGCGGCCTTTCCCTGTACGTGCGCGAGATGCTGGCCGATCTGGCCAAGCGCAAACAAGTGCGGCTGCACAGTCTCATCGTAGGCTCGCCCCGTCAACACCTGGTCCAGAAGTACGACATCCTGGGGGTCTCCCACCGGGTCCGCTTTGCCGCGACATGGGACTGCCAGGAAGAAGAGAACACCCGTTTGCTTCTCGATGTATTTGAGGAACGATACAAATCGTGAACAACCGCCGCGCATGTTAATTGAAAAAATCCCGGACCCTTATTCAAAAGGGCCGGGATTTTTCGCGTGCACGTTGGCGGTACGACTGCTCCGAGCGTATTCTTGCTCTGTCCTCGAGCTGTCACCATCATGGCAGACGGCGCTGTCGTGACTCAGCTTACCCTGCTGACCAGCGTGCGGCCAAACTCCAGTTCGGCAAACTTTTCACGAACGCGCTCCGGATCGTATTCCCATTTTGCCGCTTCGAGTGAAAAGTCGATCGGCGCATCGCGGAAAATCGTCGCCAGCTTTTTGCTCAGATACACCTGTTCGCGGTGTTCTTCCAGTTTGGCGCGCATTTTGGGCGTGCATGCATCCAGATTGGCGTACAGTCCGTCCAGCGAGCCGTGGGCGGCAATCAGCTTGACTGCCGTCTTCTCGCCGATCCCCGGGCAGCCGGGAATGCAGTCGGAGGCGTCGCCCATCAATGCCTTTACGTCGACGACCTGTTCCGGATTGATCCCGCGGACGGCCAGCAGGCTGGCGGGTGTGTAGTGTTCGTGCTTGCCGCCATTTTTCAGGATTTTCACGCTGACCTGCTCGGACAAAAGCTGCAGACTGTCATAATCACCGGTCGCGATGACCACCTGATGTCCCTCGGCCTGAAGCCGCGTGCTGACAGTGCCGAGAATGTCGTCTCCTTCATATCCCGGGATGCCCAGGTTGGGGACGGAAAATGCATCCGTCACCTCCTTGACCAGATCAAACTGGGGGACCAGTTCCTCGGGCGGTGCCACCCGGTTGGACTTGTATCCCTCGTACCACTGACAGCGAATCAGGGTTTCCCGCGCAGCCACATCCCAGCCGACGGCGACGTGGGTGGGGCGCACCAGATCGATGTAGTCCAGCATCATTTTCGTAAACCCGTAGACAGCGTTTGTATAAACGCCTTGTGAGGTCTGCCGATACCCGCCCGCCCAGGCGGAGGCGTAAAACGCACGAAACAAAAAACTCATACCGTCAATGAGCAGTACTTTTTCGGGGTGGTTCACAAAAACGCGACTCCTCTCGTGTCCAACTGTCTCGCCCCATTATAACACAAAGCGTACGATCAACCTTGACAGATTTTACATCGACGAACACTGCATGGATGCGTTCAACGGAGGGATGATAGTAACACGAGAGAGCCAGAGTTGCTCTCACTCCACCGCCTCTCGGTCTCAACGGAGAGAAGCGGCTTCGCTGGCGGTTCAACCCCGTCCCGGGAGAAAACTTGTTATGAAGGAGGAATCACACGTGGCAAACAACACTGGTGGATCCAACAACCTGGTAGTTCCTCAAGCAAACGCAGCGCTTGACCAACTGAAGTATGAAATCGCTGCTGAATTCGGCGTAGTTCTTGGCCCTGACACCACCTCCCGTCAAAACGGTTCTGTAGGTGGCGAAATCACCAAGCGTCTGGTAAGCTTTGCTGAACAACAACTGGCTGGTCGCAGCTAACATCTGACAAAAAGCAAATAACTGGATGAACGAGGCCCCGGACAGGGGCCTTTTCTTTGCGTGTGCGTGGTGTACCCGCCCTTTCTTTTTCTCCCGGTGTAAACACACAATCATATTCCGGGACTAGTCATATGGTGTAGGGAACAGGCAAACTAACCATGGCTGACGGAAAGGAGTGACGTCCGGGAATGAAAAAGAAAGAAGTAAAACGCCTGCTGCGGGACAATCCCGATTTCAAGGCGTGGCTGATGCAGGACGCTGCTCGCATCTCCAGTATCCGCTCCAATCCTGAAAAGGCAGGGGAGCTGTTCAGGCGCTGGAAGGACCGAAAAAAAGGGAAGATTGACTTTACCTCCATCTCGCAGAAGACAAAACGGGCAAGCGAGATGCTGACGAACATGACATCCATCATGGAGATGATGGCCGATTACAACAAAAGACAGGCGGAGCAGGAACAATAGGAAGGCTGGATGGTTAGCCTTCTTTTTCTTTTTCCTTTCCCGTATTCTTTTGGTATACTGGAAAATGGAAGGGAATGCGTCATTTTGATTGCTCGCCCATATACCTGGTCATTGGATTTCCATTCCCTTAAATGCGAAAGCCGGGCGCGTACCTGGTGCTGTCGGTGGACAAGCAGCATTTCGCCAACCTGATCATCGCCCCCAACACGAATGCCGCCGACAAGCTGACTGTCAGCACACAGATGAACCAGATGCGGCACAACACGGAACGAATCGATGCCGACCAGACAGAGATAAACGCGGCACACTTCCGCTTTAGATGCCGTATTTTTCCGATACGTATCTCATGCCTGCCCCAAGGCCGTATGACGACGCCGTTTAGCTGTCAGCGCGTCGTCACGGGAAAGCCGCAAATTGCCTTGCGGACAGGCTCAGACGCGGCCGGATAATCGGCCGCATGGGGAGCACCGTTTTTTTCACAGGTCCCCATCCATCTTCACTGCGGCATGCTGATTTCACAACACGTATATGAACCTGCAGCCGCTGTGGAGATTCGCCTTTCCTCTGGGAGTGACATGGAGGTGAATTTGCATGAGTACTACACACGTACCCAACAAGGTGCTGAACAACCTTGTTCATTTTCTGGCCCCGTACGAACAGGCTGTCGATGAACTCAAGCTGAAATTGAAGGGCATCAAGTACGGTTTTTTGAAAAGAGGCCGCTATTCACCCATCGAGTTCGTCGTCGGGCGGGTGAAAAAGGTTGACAGCCTGATCAAGAAAGCGCAGGAAAGAGGGATCGATTTTCAGCAGGACACCTGGCAGGAGCGAGTGGCCAGGGAGATTACGGATATCGCCGGACTGCGCATCGTCTGCCGGTACATTGATGACGTGCGTGAAGTCCAGCAGCTGTTGCAGGAGCGGGAGGACATCGAAGTCCACGACATCAAGGACTACATCGCAACGCCCAAGGATTCCGGATACCGCAGCATCCACATGATCGTTTCCTACACAGTGTACCACGGAAGTGAAAAAATCACGCTGTTCTGCGAAATTCAAATTCGTACGTTGGGCATGAATTTTTGGGCGACGAACGAACACGAGCTGCGTTACAAATACGCCGGGAACATCCCGGAAAACGTGATGCAGCAGCTCCACGAGGCGTCCGTGATCACGCACCAGTTGGACGTCTTGATGAACAGCTTGCGCCAGGAGATTTTGACGCCGCCCGAAGTGAACACGTCGCTTGAGGAAAAACTGGAAGAAATCTTCTCGCTGTACGTGAAGCAGGATTTTGAATCAGCGGCAGCGTTGTACCGCGAACATGTAAGCGGTTTTGAACAGGCTTTTCAAGACAATCCGAAATTTAAAATGATTCACGATCTGCTGGGCAAGCGACTGGGCTAGCCGAGCACGCGTGCTGATGCCCGCAAGTACAAAGAAAGGAACCGACAACCATGCGTCTACTGCTTACGTACCTGCTCGTTGCAGCATGCGTTTTGTGCAGCTTCAACGTGCAGCCCGCATCCGCCCGTGGGGAAGACAATCTGACACCCAGCGGCATTTACGGGGAATCTGCCATACTGATTGACGCGGCAACGGGTCAGATTTTGTTTGAAAAAAATCCGCATCTTCGCCTGTATCCGGCGAGCATTACCAAAATCGCCACCGGGATTTACTCGATTGAAAACGGCAATCCGGATGATATTGTAACCGTCTCCAAAAGAGCTCGCTACGAAGAAGGCACACGCGTGTACCTGGGCGAAGGGGAGCAGGTCACCCTGCGCAAGCTGGAGTACGGGCTGCTGATGAATTCCGGCAACGACGCGGCGACTGCGATCGCGGAGCATTTGGGCGGCAGCGTCGAGCATTTCGCCGATCTGCTGAACACATACTTGCAGGAAAAAGCGGGTGTCACTGAGACCCATTTTGCAAACGCACACGGCCTGCATGATCCCAATCACTATACGACTGCGGCAGACATGGCCAAAATCGCCCAATATGCGATGAAAAACCCGACCTTCCGCGAGATCGTGGCCACTGTCCGCCTGCCGTGGAACGGTCGCGAATGGCAGACGGAGCTGATTAATCACAACAAGCTGCTCCGCAATTACGAAGGGGCGACCGGGATCAAGAACGGTTTTACCGACCAGGCGATGCACACGCTGGTGGGTTCGGCCAAGCGCGGCGAAACAGAACTGATCGCGGTCACGATGAAAGCAGGGTCCAGCGCATACGCCTACAAGGACGTGACCGCCATGCTGGACTATGGGTTTGCCCACTATGAGACCAGACAGGTGGCCACTGCCGGCCAAACATTTGGTCAGGAAGCGGCGGCCAACGATGCTGCACCTGCGGTCACCTATCAGGCAGAGACTGATCTGTACGCCACAGTCCCCAAAGGGACGGAGCCGCAAACGGAGCTGACTGCCGACGGCCAGCTGCTGGTCAGGGCAGGGGAGATGACGCAGACGCTGCCGTTACTGCGGAAAGATCCCCCTCGCGCCGCCGCGCTTGCGGATGCCGCACCCAAGGAGAAGGAAGCGGATTCCACATGGCCGCGATACGCGATTTTCTTTGCCTGGCTGATGTTAAACCTGTTTTTGTTTGTCCTGACGGTTGCGCGATCTCGCCGCCGCCGTCGGGAGAGACTGCGGCATCTGCCACGCCGCGCGCATTGGTCCTGATTCCTGAGGATGGACGTCCCCAACTGGGGCGTCCTTCTTTCGTATGGAATACCGCTTTCCAACAAACACTGAGCATGTGGGATCATGAGTTGGGACAGAGCGGATCGGTGGTGCACATGCGGCCCTTTAATTCCGCTCAGGGACAGCTGTGACAGCAGCCGTGTCCATTAGCCTCCTCCCGGCGTATCGTAGGATGAGAACCGATATTCCTGCGAAGGGGGAAACGCAATGGACAGCACGACATGTCCTGCACCTGAAGTGTCCGTGATTATTTCCGTCCAAAACGAGGCCCAGCGAATCGTCCGGGTCATCCAAGAGGCACGGCGTGTGTCCCCTTCAACGGAAGTGATCGTCGTATGCAGCGGCATGACGGATCACACACCCAAACGGGCGCTGGAACAAGGAGCCAAGGTGATCGAAGCGGTTCCCACTCTCGGTCAGGATGTTGGTCGTGCCATAGGAGCTTTTTTTGCCAGAGGCGACATCATGTTGTTCATCGATGCGGACTGTCTGGTGCCGGCTTCCAAACTTCGTCAGTACGTGGACGAAGTGAAAAAGGGATGGGATGTGGTGCTCAACGCTTCCACCGGCTGTCGGTATAACGGAACAGTCACCCAAGCCAGACGGCTGTTGAATCACATCGTGGGGCGGCCTGATCTGGCCGGCAGCTCCCTGACCACCGTTCCGCACGCCATGAGCCGGCAGGCGGCCGAACGGATCGGCTTCGAGGATTTGGCTGTCCCGCCCAGGGCGCTGGTCAAAGCCGCACTGCAAGGTCTGGCGATTACCAGAGTCTGCCCGATCAATACGGCGCGGCTGAACAATTCACGCGCCGGGCGAAACGATAGAGCTGTTGATCTTGAATTGAGCGATCACGCGGATGCCATCGCCACCTGTCTGCGAGAAAGGGGAGAGCGGGCAGGATTTTACGATCACGAACGTCATCGGGATCTGCTGTTAGTCCCTCCGCAGTTGCACCTGCGGACCGTATACAGTCAGATGATGAGAGGGACGACAGGGGGGGATTGGCGTGGCGTTCGAAAAGCCAAACAAAAGACTCAGCGCAAAACCGGGCCCAAAACGCGTCGTCCGCGCTAAACCATCATCCGGGCAGCAGCTAACGCCCCAACAGCTGGCAAGAAACAGCCGGATGCTCTCGGTAATTATCCCGGTCAGCAATGGAGAAAAGACGATTGGAGCGGTCCTGCGGCAGGTGGAAAAGCTGCGGCCCAAGGAAATCATTGTGATTGTCAACGGCTGCCGCGACCGTACGGTGGACATGGTCTGGAGTCACCCGGTCACCTGTGTGGTTTATCCGTTCGAGTTGGGACGCGACGTCGGGAGGGCCATCGGCGCTGGGGAAGCCAGCGGGGAGGTCTTGCTGTTTCTTGATGGCAGCTACGTCGTGCCCGCAGCGTCGCTGCAGTCATTTGCAAACGCCTGCTATCGGGGGGCGGACATCGCGCTGAACAACGCCAATCCGTTTTACCGTCAGCCAGCCAAACTGGACGCCGTCGCGATGGCGACATATTATCTCAACCGGATGCTGTCCCGCCCCGACCTGCGCTATTCGTCACTGAGCGCGGCACCGCATGCGATGAAGCGAAGCGCTGCTGCCGCACTTGGTTTCGACAGTCTGATGGTTCCGCCAAAAGCGCTGGCGATGGCGATTGCCAACGGGATGGTCGTCGTCCAGGCAGAGAGTGTGAACGTGTTTCGCCGAAAACTTTCACCCAAAATTCAGGAGCTGCTCCTGGGCGATCACCTGGAAGCGATACAGTACGTGCAACACGTGAAGAACTCTGACCGGATGGGTTTAGAAGACCCGTTTCGGCAGCGGGACGTGTTTTCGCACGTGGAGAAGGCGAGGATCATCAGCGATCGGCATGTCATACTGCCGTTTGAGACATAAAAAACTGTCCGTGTGCCAGTACCACCGTTGTCACCTCATCGGGGTGGCGGCGGTGGTTCGTTCTGTAAACGGATATACTTTGCGAATTGGGTCGTTTGTAGTACGATTACTTCGTAGGACAATCTGGAGTAGAAAAGGAGCAGATGATTTATGAGCATCCATATCGGAGCAAAGGCCAATGAGATTGCGGATACGATTCTGTTGCCAGGCGATCCGCTGCGGGCCAAATACATCGCAGAAACGTTTCTCGAAGATGCAGTGTGCTACAACAACGTTCGTGGCATGCTGGGCTTTACCGGTACATATAAAGGTAAGCGGGTGTCCGTACAGGGGACAGGCATGGGCGTGCCATCCATCTCCATTTACATCCATGAGCTGATGGAGGAATACGGCGTGCAAAACCTGATCCGCGTCGGGACCTGCGGCGCCATCCAGGAAGACATCAAGGTGCGCGACGTGATCATCGCCATGGCGGCGTCCACCGATTCGCAGGCAAACCGGCTGCGCTTCCAGCAGGTTGATTTTGCGCCAACGGCCAATTTTGATCTGCTGCACAAGGCATACCAGGCCGCCAAAGACCGGAATCTGTCCGTGAAGGTGGGCAATGTGTTCACCAGCGACACGTTCTATCAGGAAAGCCTGGACCTGTACAAAAAACTGGCCAGCTATCAGGTACTGGCTGTGGAAATGGAGACGGCCGCCCTCTACACACTGGCCGCCAAATTTAAGCGCAACGCCTTGTCCATCCTGACCGTCAGCGATCATATTTTCACCGGCGAAGCCACCTCAGCTGAAGAACGTCAGACCACGTTCAACGCGATGATCGAAGTGGCTCTGGATGCGGCGCTGCTGAAGTAACACGCGGCCACAATCGAGGAAGAACTTTTGTCCGCAGGCGAATATGTCTGCGGATTCTTTTTTCTGCGGATTCCTAAAGCTTCTTACTTTATTTACAGCGATTTATAGCGGAAAGATATTGCGAAGCGGATCGATTTTCTTTTGAGTCCGATAATATATATTATGTAAACTGATAAACATTCAAGAATCGCCATGTACTGGCGGTTCTCAGCAGGCATCCCATGATACAGACAGCGTCGCAAACTCCAAAGCAATAACGCTAATAGTGACACGAACAATGATTATCCAATAATAATCATCCGATGAGCATCCGATGACGTTTACCAGACAATCCTCATGACAAGAGCTCGATGACAAGTCCTTGATTGGAAACATGCGATCAGTAAGGTATCAGACACAGACATGCGACCATCACAATGGTTGTCGGATATTTTATATGATATTCCATCAAAGAACTCGTCGCTGGCTAGCGGTTCAAGCAGCATCCTGGCATAGACAACGTTGCCAAAGCCCATACAAAACGCAAGTTGTCAAGAACGAACAATATCGTTCGCCAAAAATGGAGAACAGCTGGTGCCTTGTGGATGGCTTTCTGTCTATTTTTTGTATCAGTTCATGAAAATGCCATTTCATGAACTGATAATATGCTTCTTTTCAACCATGTACGCTGTATCTATTCCTATGCCATGTCCATGCGTTCTTTGAACCAATAAAAACGGAACGAATGAAAAACGCAGGTACGCCTTACTGGGTACCTGCGTATTCACACGACTCGATTTTTGTATTCCTATTTTATTCCGTTTTATTCCGGCTGTACGACTTTTTGCGGAGCTCCTCCCTGCTGCTGTTTGAGCAGCGGTAGAATCACCGCCACCCCAATGAAGAACAGCGCGGTAGCCACCTCGAACATCGTCACCAGCGAGAATGTGGCTTTCAACCATCCGGTGATGCTCATCATCAGCACCATCGCGCCCATGAACAGCGGGCTTAGAATGCCGTTGACACGCCCGACAAACGATGCTTCGGTGTTTTGCAGAATCAACGTGTTGATTCCGATATGGATGCACGGTATGACCAGACCGTTGATGAATTGGGCCGTCAGCGTCAGCCACAGTTCAGTCGACAGTCCCATCACCAGGAAACCGCAGGCGCTCACGGTCATCCCCAGCATGAGGAGCTTTTGCGGGGCAATTTTTTTCGCCAGGCCCATCATCACTCCTCCACCGAGGATCATGGCGACGCCGTTGACGGCCATCAGCCATTGCAGGTTCTCCTTCGGCAGTCCGAGACGTTCGGTGACGAGGAATACCACCAACGGCTGCGTCAGACCAATCGCAAACCCCGCTGCAGCAAAACAGCCGCCGAGGAGGGTCAACGTCCGGTTCCCCTGCACATAGCGCAAGCCTGCCTTCATCTCCTGCCAGAAGGTGGTGTTCTCATCCTGCTTCTCCACGTCGCGATCAGGCGGCAGCATCACAAGCACGACAGCGGACAGCAGGAAGGCTGCACCCGTGATTGCGATTGCGGCGCCGACGCCGTAATGCTGATACACAAATGTACCGACAACCGGTCCCAGGATCATGAACAGTGCAATCAGCGTCTGGTACATGGACATCCCCATCTGAATGAGCTGTTCCGGCACGTGCAGTTTGAACAACTTCATGCCGGACGGCTGCGAAAACTGCGACAGCACAGACGAGACCAGTGTCGCGAAAAAGATGGCTTTCCAACTGCCGAACACCAGCGTAAGCAGCACGACAAACATGGAAAGCGAACTGAGCAGGTCACACCAGATCATTGTTCGCTTGGGGCGCCAGCGGTCGGCAAACGTGCCCCCGATAAAGGAAAACAGAAAAATCGGCGCAAATTCAGCCACGGAGATGAGCGATACGGCAATCGGGTCCCCATTCGTCTGCTCCATCACGTACAGCAAAATAGCGTAGTTGCGGACCCAGATGCCGATCTGCAAAAATAACGCCGACAGCAGAATGGTCCGTACCACCCGGTTGCGGAACAAATTTCCCGCCGAATTGTTAGCAGTCGTTTGAGCTGTCATACCATCCCTCTTTCTTTTGTTTTTGTGTTTTTGTCATGTACATGTAAATGTCTGATAATAAGTCCAGCCGCATGTTTTGGCGATCACTCCTCTGTGGTCCGGTTGCGTCCCGGTCCGGTATTCAGCTGCCCATTCTCCACACTCCTGTTGCGTTGATCGGGCAACCCTCCACTGATTCGATTGCAGCGCACAGATTTACGTAAAATGTGACAGCGGTTTTACCATGCATGAATGGCGGGTGTCCGGCACCTCGTCAAGCGCAAAAAGACGCCGGGCGTTTCCGACGTCTCACGCTGTGCACGAAGACGCGGGAACATTAATCATTCCGGCGTCTCGCGCTGCGCACAAAGAGGCCGGCACATATCTCCAGCGTCTCGCAAACACAAAAAGACGCCAGGTTGTTATCTGACGCCTCGTGCGGATTACGAAGACGCCGGGCTTTCCCCGCCATCTCGCAAACGCAAAAAGACGTCATGGTTCTTCCCGACGTCTGTGTTCATGCATGTATGGTTCCGGCTGTGCCGCTCGCCTTTCGCAATCCCTGATCCCATGGAACGGAAAGGGAACGCGAAAGAAACCTACGCTGCAATCGAACGATCGGGAAGTGTTTTCGTTTTGGCTGTTTGTACGAATTCACTTACCATGATCGTTCTTGCCTCCTTACGCAAAGTTTCCCTGTTACAGGATTCCAGGCACAAACCGTTTTGCCTGACATGGAAAAAGTATAGTATGGGTATTGGCAACTGTCAAGCAGTTTTTTGAAATATTTTCGAAGAGTGGTACGCCCTAATTTCATTTCCGAAACAATTCAATGTAATTTCTCAATTAGTCATTTTTGTCAGTCAATGTTAAAATGATCGCATCACGCAACTCTTCTTTCCACAAAGGTTGTGACGACAGATGACGTTTTCCTGGAAGCGAAATCTCGTTGTGCTATGGATCGGGGTGTTTTTTTGCAGCACGGCGTACTCCATCTCCATACCGTTTCTGCCCCTCTTCCTCCACACGTCTCTTGGCGTCGATGAACATCTGGAGGCGTGGTCGGGCATTTCGTTTGGCATTACCTTCCTGGTGAGCGCCTTGATCTCTCCCTACTGGGGATCGCTCGCCGACAAGTACGGACGGAAACCGATGCTGATGCGGTCAGGGTTTAGCTTGGCCGTGTTGTACTTTTTGAACTATTTCGTCACCGATCCGTATACATTTCTGCTGCTTCGGGTACTGCAGGGGCTGCTGGCCGGTTTTGTCCCGGCATCCATCGCCCTGGTGGCGACGAACACACCGGAAAAACACGTGGGCTACGCGCTCGGCATCATGTCGACGGCCGGCGCCACCGGAGGGATTGTCGGACCGCTCGTGGGCGGCTTTGTCAGCCATTTGTGGGGCACCCGGGAAGCGTTTCTCTTCTCCGGGTACGTCGTGTTGGTGGCGGCGCTGATCGCCACGTTTTTCGCAAAAGAGACCAATGTAAACCGTTCCGCTGAGCGTTCCAACATACGCGACGACCTGCGCACCGCTCTGGGCAACCGCCCGTTTGTTGCCGTTCTGGGATTGTCGATGATCGTTACCGTGTCCGTCATGCTGCTGGAACCGCTGCTGACCGTGTACGTATTGCAGCTTGGAACGTCCCGGCAGGATGCGTCGCTCAGCGCGGGCATCATCTTTTCCGCCGTAGGCATCGCTACGGTGCTGGCCGCGCCTCGGTGGGGAGCGGCAGGGACTCGGCTCGGTTATACCAGGATTTTGTTTATCGGCCTGGTGGGCGGGGCCATTGGCAATCTCCTGCAGTTTTTCTTCACTCATCTGTACGGCTTCGGCGTGCTGCGGTTTGTGTACGGGCTCTTTTTTGCAGCCGTCTATCCGTCGATCAACGCGCTGATCGTCAGCGTCACCGCACCGGAGTTTCGCGGCAGAGCGTTCAGTCTCAATCAGTCCGTCACACAGTTGGCCACCATGATCGGCCCCGTGATGGGCGGCTTTTTGGGCGGACTGATTCCGATTCGCGCGGTGTTTCTCATCAATGGTGCGGCGCTGCTGGTCACGGCTGCACTGGTCAGATCAGGCAAACTGATCGGGAACGACCGCAGACAAGAGCGGCGTGCATCTGAAGGACACGTCCCAATCCAGGGGTAACGATAAACGCAAAAAAGAGGGGGAACTCCCCCTCATTTTTTATGACTGTCGCTAGCGGATAGCCGCCGGCTGCGGGCAAGCGTTTTGCGCCGTAAAAAACTCCTGGTAGAGCGCCAGCACCGCCCTGTCGGCATCGTCCACCTTGACGCCAAAGATCATGCTCACTTCGGACGATCCCTGATTGATCATCTCCAGGTTGACCCGCGCGTTTGCCAGGGCAGTGGTGGCTCGCGCGCACACCCCGACGGAACGCCTCATCCCCTCTCCGACGATCATGACGAGCGCCAGATTTCGTTCGACGGAGACTTCATCCACATGCAGTTCGTCCATGATCCGCTTGATGACGCGCGACTCCGTCTCCTCGTCAAAAAACCGTTCCCGCAAGATGACGGAGATGTTGTCTATACCGGACGGCGTGTGTTCGTACGAAATGCCTTCTTCTTCCAGAATTTGCAGCAGTCTGCGGCCAAAGCCGATCTCCCGGTTCATCAGGTATTTGCTCACGTAGATGCTGCAAAAGCCTTTGTCGCTGGCGATACCGGCCACCGGCGCGTCTTTCGTTTCCCTGCCGGAGACGATCTTGGTCCCCGGCGCGGCGGGATTGTTCGTATTTTTGATGCAGACCGGTATGCCGGCGCGAAATGCGGGCAGCAGCGCCTCTTCGTGGAAAACGGTAAAGCCGGAATAGGCCAGCTCGCGCATTTCCCTGTAGGTGACGACGCGGATTTCTTTTGGATTGGCGATCAGGTTGGGGTTTACCGCGTAGACCGAATCCACGTCGGTAAAGTTCTCGTACAGGTCAGCCTTCACGGCGGCAGCCAGGATGGAACCTGTTATGTCCGAACCGCCACGAGAAAACGTGACAAGAACCCCGTCCGGCGTATACCCGAAGAACCCGGGGAACACGACGATGCCCTGCCGCTGGCCAAGAGACTGCAGCCGGTCGTACGCCTCCGGGAGCACCTGTGCGTTGCCGGCTTCATCCGTTACGTACAGTCCGGCTTCCCGTGGATTGACGTACTCCGCCTGCTCGCCAAGCTGGCGCAGATACGCCGCAACCAACTTGGCGCAGGTGTCTTCACCCGATGCTTTGACGGCGTCCACAAAGCGTTCGGGCTGATCGACGGGCGCCGCAGCCAGGCTCTCCTCCAGTGCGGCCACGATCTCGCGGGAAAGCTGTGCAGGAAACGCCAATCCCTCCATAATCTCCACAAACCGGTCGATGACGGCCTGCTTCTCGCTTTCCGCTTCGCCTTCGTTCAGGCGGCGTTGGGCATAAGCGATCAACAGGTCCGTCACCTTCGTATCCGCTGGATGCCGTTTTCCCGGCGCCGAGACGATCACGATCCGCCGCTCCTGGTCCGCTCTCACAATCTGGCACACTTTTTTGATCTGCTCGGCACTGGCCAGCGAAGTTCCCCCGAATTTTGCTACCTTCATCTCCTGATCCTCCTATCCCTCTAGTGAGGTGATCTCTCCTGGTTTTATCTTTCTTCTCTTCTTTTCATGGCATGTTTCCGCGGTCCCGACGCCGGCCGTGAAAGAGGAAGCCACCCTTTCGCCTTTGCGCGATGGCGGCTGATGCCGCGGCCGGACGATTGGCCCTGATGTCAATTCTTAGCTTACGCCATTTACGTCAAAAAGACAACTGTCTATTCCACATGGACATAGAGTAACACGGTTTGGCCGCAAACCATACGCAAACCATTGTAAAAACGCCTGCCATACCGGCAAGCGTTTCCCGGAACCTCTATTCACCTTTTGGCACCTCACATGCTGTTTTCCACTCCCCCGCTATCTCGTACAGCAACCGGTCAACGGTAACGTCAATGCGCTTGGAAGCCTGCACAAATGCTGCGCCCAAAAACATGTGATAGGTGTTCTCACCGCTGCCGCTCTGCCCGTATTCACCGGGCTCGCCCCGCTCGTTTGTCGCCGTTACCGTCAGCGGCAGTTTCCGATTGGTCCCCACTTCAGCATCGTTGGGCTTTCCGACAATCAGATGCATTCGAGGCAGTTTCTCCGCTTCCTGATGCTCATAGCGAATGGAAAAGGAAATGCCCCTGTCGTCGTAGTACAGTTCATCCAGATAGACATCGGTGTTTTTGATCGTGGCGAGGTGCTTCGCTACTTTTTCACGGTAGGAGTCTGTTTCATTGTTTAGGTGGCGGTCGTATGATTCAGAATCAATCGAAAAATGGATTTGGTCGTCTCCCGCGAGCCAAAGCGAATGCAGGATCAGTTCCAACTTTGCCGGCCGTTTGTCAAACGGTTCAAATTCGACGTAATGCTGCCCGTTTGGCCCTGTTTCGATCCGGCTCAGGTTGGAGTCGCGCACCTCTCCCGCTTCGGAATGCAGGGTAAAGGACACATGGCTCAACTGTTCGTGTGGTTCCGGGGAACGGAAGCGAAAGTACAGCCGATTGACCGTCGTGCCCAGTTCCAGGGACTCCAGGGTGATCGTGCGGTCCATCGGGTGCAGTTCCTGCTTCAACGGTACCGAGACCGTCACCTCCTGGCGAACGTCAAAACGAATGGGGAGAGTAATATCAGGCAGCGGAATGGTTTGTCCCCCGATGCTCACAGATACATCCCGCAGTACGATCTCGTCGACCTTGGACAAAATGTCGGTCATGCCATCCTTGTAAAGCGGGTTGGTGGTCGCGCGGTTGTAAAACCGCCCGTCGTAAATGACACCTTCATTTGGTTCCCAGTTCAAGGTAAAGAGCGGATGGCCCGGTCCATCCTGCTGATCCCCCGGCAGCCCCATCACAAACGAGACAATCGGCACCTCCCTCTCATTGGGGAGAGCCCCCAGAAATCCGGAAGGTACGTCAATGCTGGTAAAGAAAAAAACATGGTTGCTGTTGTACCAGATCTCGTCGATCGACAATGTGCGGCCGGTACCGGGTACAGGGATCTTCATGTCAAAGGTACGGACAAGATCCAATTCTTCCGCCCGTTTCAGTCCAGGGGTCTTGGTATATTGATACTGCTTGACTTCCTCCCACCTGTCGACTTTGATCACCTTCTGATCGACTGGTTGGTCCCATCGTTTCACAGCAAACAGGACTAGAAGCAAAACGACCAGAAGGATGACTCCTGTTCGTCTGTTACCGTACACCTTTTCCATTCCCCCCTGGATTGCAACAAGCGTGCTCAGCATTTCGCGAAACACCCATATTATACCAACGGGAACGAAATTGATCTAGGAGCGAACTCTTTCCACGTGAAAAAGCCCGACTCGACAAGCGAATCGGGCCATTCGTCCGAACCGGAGATTTACCTATCGTATCCCAGACCGTAACCAAACGGGTACAGGGTACCGCCTTTCCCGTCCGGAATGCTGACCGGCAGTGTTCCCGTCGGCTCGTTTTGACCGAAGATCGTCTCTGCTGTCGCGTGAAAGCTGGCGGTGCGAAAGCCGTATTGGGCCAGGTAGGCATCCACTTCCGGGTACGCCATGATGTCGTACGGATTGCGGATGCCCACGCCGATCACGGGGGTGTCCGCTTGCTGGCTGATCTCCCGGTAGAGTTTCATCAACGGGTTGTCCGAGGAACGTCCCTTTACGTCAAACGTGTAGGAACCGATAATGACCGCGTCTGCCTCCTCCACCTGCTTTCGCTGTTCGTCAGTCAGGGTGTTGTTTGTCACCTTGATCGTGACGGTGTTGGCATGATGTTTCCTGATGGCATCAGCCAGTTCGTCGACATACGTGGTGCCCACCACCGCAATGGTCGCTTTTTCGTCCATGTTGAGCGGCAGTACCCCGTCGTTTTTAACCAGGGTCACAGAACGAGCGGCTGCTTCCGCTTCCACCCGCTTGTGCTCCGCCGAGCCGACCACCTCGAGGGCACGGGCGATCTGGTCCTGTACATCAGCGGGCTGCTCGGCTTTAAAAATTCCCCGTTTTACTTTCAACGTCATAATCCGGCGGACGGACTGGTCGATCCGTTCTTCGCTGATTGTGCCGTCGCTGACGGCTTTCAGGACACCGTTTGTCACTTCTTCCAGTCCAACCGGCATCAGCACGATGTCCACGCCCGCCTGTATCGCGCGAATGGCAGCGTCCACCGGACCAAAGTGGTCGGCGATCGCCTGCATGTCCATCGCATCGGTGGAGACCACGCCGTCAAAGCCCAGTTCGTCGCGGATCAACCCGGTGATCACTTTGGGAGACAGGGTGGCAGGCAGTGAGATTTCCGTTCCGTCTTTGCGGGAGACGACTTTGGTGTCGTCGATTTTCGGGAAGGTAACATGGGCCGTCATAATTGCGTCCACCCCCGCTTCCATCGCCTGCTTGAACGGGTACAGCTCCACATTCATCAGCCGTTCCTTGTCGTGGGGAATTTCCGGCAGTCCCAAATGAGAATCGACAGCCGTATCACCGTGGCCGGGGAAGTGTTTGGCCGTAGCAGCTACGCCGTATTCCTGCAGTCCTTTGATGTAGGCCTCACCCATCTCGGCCACGAGCTTGGGATCTTCACCAAATGACCGCACGCCGATCACCGGGTTGTCCGGGTTGTTGTTGACGTCCATGACCGGGGCAAAGTTGGTGTTGATGCCCAGGACGGAAAGCTCCCTGCCGATCACCTTGCCCACCTGATGGGCCAGTTCCGTGGAACGGGTGGCTCCGAGGGCCATGTTCCCCGGTGTGTCGGTGCCCTGCTGCAGCCGGGTCACGATGCCTCCCTCCTGGTCGATCGTCACGAGCAGTCCGTATTTTTCCGCCGCCTGCTGGTAGTCGTGGACGAGACGGACCGTTTGCGCGGTGTCCACCACGTTTTCCCTGAACAAAATGACGCCGCCGATGTGGTACTTCTTCACCAGCTCTTCAATTTCCGGAAGCATGCGGGTCACATCGGTGCCGTTCCACTTGCGGAAGTCGGGCATCATCATCTGGCCAACTTTTTCTTCCAGCGTCATGCCGGCGATCGCTTTGCCGATGATGTCGTACCGCTTCCCTTTCTGCTTGACGATCTGTACCTGCGGCTCCCCTTTTTCCTTGTAGTCAATGGCGATGCGATCCTCAAATTTGCCGTCCGTTACGGAGATGAAGGTTCTGCCGTTGTGTCCGGTTATCGTGACGGTGCCCTGCGCATCGACACTGGCCACATTTTTGTTGGAGGAGTGCCATCTCAGCTTGCGCGACGTCTGCTCAAAATGGCCGTCCGCGTACAGATGCAGCGCCTGAAGCTGCAGCGTCATGCCCGACACGACCGCATCTGCCTCGGGGATGTTCAGGCTGATGATCAAATCGGTGACGCCGACCTTGTCTCCTTCTGGAGTCACAGGCGCTGCGTCTGCGCCAATCACTGCCGGGCAGAACATCAGCAGCAGCGCGAAGAAAATTGCCAGCCCTGCATGCTTTTTGTGCTTCACGATTATCTCCCCCTGTTTTTGCCTTCGTATGTCCAGCCTAGCGGGTTCCAGACGGTTTTAACCGGCTTGCCGGACGGGTCGGTAATGGTCGGGTTCAGCACATACCAGCCCCGGCCGTTCACGCTGGGATCAGTAGCGTAGCGGAACCGGACCTGTTGTGTACCAGCAGGAAGCTGCCACGCAACCGTCTGCCAGTCGCCTTCACCGGTAAGCGCAGTCCCCACCTCTGTCCATTGTTCGCCGTCTACAGACGCTTCCACATGGCCGAAGTCGCTCTCGTTTTCAATCCGGTACCAGGTGTCAAATGTGAGGAGTCCCCCTTCTGGCAGATCGGCCGTTGCCGTCAATGTGTTGTCCAGCTCATCGCCTGTCCCCGCAAACCAGGCACCGTCCTTTCCGGGCAGGTCCACCGGGATCGCCAGTGCGGCCAGACGAGCGACTCCCCGGCGAACCGGGTTGGTGGAGACGGTGTTGCGGGTGGGATGGACGCGGTTGGTCAGCACGATGCAGATCGTGTCGTTGTTGGGACTGACGACGATCGACGTGCCGGTGTAGCCGGTATGCCCCATGGTCCGGGTGTCGCCCAGCGCGTCCATGTACCAGCCCTGGTTCAGCTCCCAGCCAAGCCCATGGTCGTCCCCAGGGAATTCCGGGATCTGGTTTTCCATCATCAGCTTCACCGATTGTTTGGACAAAATCCGCTTTCCGGCGTAGGTGCCGCCGTTGAGCATCATCTGTGCAAAGACAGCCAAATCGCGGGCAGTGCTGAACACCCCGGCATGCCCGGCGACGCCGTCCAGCGCCCATGCATTCTCATCATGCACCTGGCCCCAGACCAGCTCCCGGTTTGTCCAGGGCTGGTACTCCGTCGCCGCCGTCCGTTTCTGCAAGCGCTCAGGCGGATTGTACATCGTATCCGTCATGCGCAGGGGCTTGGTGATGTGCTCACGGACGTATTCGTCCAGGCGCTGGCCGCTCAGTTTCTCCACCAGCACCCCCAGTGCAATCAGGTTGAGGTCGCTGTATACGTACGCACTGCCAGGCTTGTTGACAAGGGGATGGCGAACAGCGATCTCCAGCCGCTCCTCCCGGCTGTTCCCCATCTTGTACAGGGGAATGAATGGTTCAAAGCCGGAGGTGTGGGTCAAGAGCTGTCGAATGGTCACGTCCTCCTTGCCGTTTTCCGCAAACGCCGGGATGTACCTGGCCACCGGATCATCCAGTTGGAACAGCCCTTGCTCGTGAAGCTGCATGACGGCGGTGGAGGTAAACAGCTTGCTGATTGACGCCAGGTCAAAGATCGTGTCGGTCCGCATTGCGACTGGTTGGTCCAGCAAAGTCCCCTGGTCGTCGGCGAAGCGGGCGGCATGGCCATACGCCTGTTCCTTGACAATCACCCCGCGTCTGGCGATCAGCACGACCGCACCCGGCATCACGCCGTCCTGGATTGCCGTTTCAATGAATGAGTCGATTTCTCGCAACGGTGCAGGCGTCATCCCTGCGGCGGCAGGTGCTCCCGGATGCAGGATGGCGGAGGAGGGGCCGGGTTTGTCCCAGGGATGAGACAGCGGGTGCTTGACAGGCTTTGTCTTTTTTTCCTGCGCTTCCAATGCCGAGTGCGCCTCTTCGCCGTGCTTGGCGGCAACTGTCGGCAGTATGAACGCTCCCCATGACAAGCAGACGCACAGTCCAATCATTGCGGCGCGTTTGTTCATCGTCTACTCCTCCCTAGTGGTACAGCAGATAGGACTTGCGCAGTTTCTTGAATGCGTCCAATTCACCCCGCCACGATTTGACGATCTCCTCGACAGGCGTGCCTGCGTCCATCGCCTTGCGGACCTTGTCCGATCCGGTCAACTTGTCGATCCAGTTGTCGGCTCTCCAGGCGAAGTCGTCCGGATACAGGTCTTTGACTTCCTCGATGATGGCGAGAGCTGTGTGAATCGGATCGTACTTGTTCCGGTCGGTCACGTATACCTGCAGCCCGCCGACATTCACGCCCGCGTGCTTGGAAAACGTCGGATTGAAATACGCCTCGCGGAAGCTGACGCCAGGCAGTCGGCGCGCATTCATCCGATCGGCCAGCTCCCACGCCTTGATGTACGGTGCACCGATCAGTTCAAAGGGCCGCGTCGTTCCCCGGCCTTCGGACAGGTTGGTCGCTTCAAACAGACAGTTGCCCGGATAGACCGTCGCTGTCTCCAACGTCGGCATGTTGGGGGAAGGCAGCACCCAGGGAAGACCCGTTTCATCATACCACATGTCCCGCTTCCAGCCTTTCATCTTCACGACCGTGAGATCCGCTTTTTTCCCGATCTCCTTTTCCAGATACTGATCGTTAAACAGCATGGCCAGTTCACCCACGGTCATACCGTGGCGAATCGGGATGGGGTAAATTCCGACAAACGACTCGTAACCGGGCTCGAGAACGGGGCCCTCCACTTTTTCCCCGCCGATCGGGTTGGGTCTGTCCAACACAATAAACGGTTTGTCCTCCAATGCGGCCGCTTTCATCGCGTACGCCATCGTTGATATGTAGGTATAGAATCGGGAACCGACATCCTGGATGTCAAACAACACGACATCCACATCCCGAAACAGCGGCGCGATCTCTTCCGGCGACTTGTTGTACAGATTGTAAAACGGCAGCCCCGTTTTCGGGTCTTCGTAGGTGCCAGGCGCCGAACCGGCCTGTTCTGTTCCGCGAATACCGTGCTCCGGTCCGTAGACGGCCACCAGGTTCACTTTTTTGGCCAGCAGGGCATCGACGTCGTGCGTCAGATCACTGGTAACACCGGTCGGGTTGGTGATCAACCCCACTCTTTTCCCTTTGACCAGATCCGGTTTGTCAAGCAGCACCTCGATGCCCGTCTGGACGCTGCGGCCGTTTGGCTTATCCTTGGCCAATCCGGGAGCGGCCGCACCCGCCATGCTTATCGTACCCAGCAGTGCCAGTGACAGAAGAAGCATCGACCAGCGGATGAGTTTCAACAGGATCACCTCGTGTGTGAACATAGTCGACTGCAAATGGAAAAAGCCGCGACATTCCCTTTCACCTTGTCGAGAAAACCCGCTTGACTCCTGCACCCTCCTCTCTGGAATGGAGATTTCTTTGACAGAAAATTCTGTAAGTATATCCTAATCATATAGGCTGTCCAGTCTTTTTTCTTGGGAATGATTACCTATATTTATGTATTTTCTTCAATTATTTCCCTTACTATACACCTAGTTCCTTTTGACTAGATAGATTGGCAGGAAACGTACGCGGCCAGCGCTCTACTTTCGTACGAAAAAAAGCCGCGCCCACATCCGGACTGGATGCAGACGCGGCCGCATGCTCCTGGTGGGCAACAATTACGGGGAGCCCACGGGCGTTCTCCGGGACACCGACGAACGGGCAAACCATCGTGCGTCGGACTGGATATCCCGGTCAAATACGAACACCGTGATCGCGACATCGCTTGCGAGATTGATGTCCGCAAACAGCGTAACAAGTTTCGCGTGGACCAGTTTTTCCAGTTTCTCAACCACCTCGGCATGTTTGTAAATGTCTTTGACCATTTTCGTTCTCGTCTCATGGATGATGCGCCGGCCCTCTTCCGAATCAATCATCCACTTTTCCACGTCGGTCAAGTTGCCAGTCATCTCGGTGATGGCCCACGGGCCCACGAATCGCGTCCGGATCTGCTGCGGGCCGCAGCCCACGTATTCCTTGCGAATCTCGCGTACGAGCTTGCTGAATTCATGTTCCACACGTCTGGACATCCAATCACCACATCTCATGCCAACATTTACTCTTTCAATCCCTGCCCCATGCCTTTCAACAGGTTGAGGCCGAAGCTGATCGCCCGGTTAATGTCAGGGTCCTGCAGCGCTCTGACCAGGTCAAACAGGCCCACTTTGCTGTCCTGTTCGAGCCCTGCTTTGGCCTGCTGCAGCCCTTGGACCAGACTGCCGACCAGCTTTTTGGTCATGTCCGGCTCGATTTCCGCCAGAGCTTCGGCCGCTGCCATCGCGTTGTTGATCGAGTTGGTGACAGGCGGGCGAAGCAGTTGGCCCACGGCGATCTTGGCCACCTTTTCCTTTGCTTCGATGAGCGACTTCAGCGCCTCCAGGATGCCGCTGTCATGCAATTCCTGCAGCAGTTTCAGCGCTTCGCGGATGCCTTCCGCGTGCTGCGCCGCATCTTGTTTCACCTGCTCCAGCGCCTGCGCCTGCTTTTCTGCTTCGGTGAGCACAGGCCGCACGATTTTCATCGTCGGTTTTGCCATTATTGCGCACCTCCTGCCGCGTTGACATCTGCGATGGGCTCGTAGTCGCTGCGCGCCCATTTGCGTTCCACCTGCACGCCCAACTGCGGGTTGCGCTTGGCGTAGCGCGGATTGTATCTCGGCAGCGGATTTTCCCCGTCCCGTTCGAGGATTTCCATGCGTACCTTGGCCTGCTTGTAGGCCGGGGTCTGCGTCCGCACGTCCACGGCGTTGCCGGTCAGGATGTTGATCGCGTTTTCGTGGCTGGCGGAGTGCATCGGGACAAACAGTTCCTTGCCGTGGACGCGATTGGTGACCACCGCCCGCAGCTTGATTGCGCCGTACGGGGACACCAGGCGGACCAGCGTGCCGTCCTGAATGCCGCGTTCGCGGGCCAGCTCCGGCGACACTTCGACGAAGACGTCCGGCACCTTGTAGGTAATACCTGAAGATTTGCCGGTCAGATTGCCCTCGTGGAAATGTTCCAGCATCCGGCCGTTGTTGACGACGAGGTCAAATTCCGCCGGATATTCGACCGGCGGCACGTAATCCACCAGCGACAAGCGCGCCCGTCCGTCCGGGAAGTTGAAGCGCTCCTTGTAGAGAAGCGGTTCGTCCGTTCCATCCGGGTGAACCGGCCACACCAGGCTGTTCCAGCCTTCCAGACGATCGTAGGAGACGCCGGCGAAAAACGGCGTGAGCGAGGCGATTTCGTCCATGATTTCGCCCGGGTGGCTGTAGTTCCAGTCGAAGCCCATCCGCTTGGCGACTTCCTGAATGATCCACCAGTCCGGCTTGGACTCCCCAAGCGGTTCAAACACCTGGTACAGACGCTGAATGCGGCGCTCCGTATTGGTAAACGTCCCTTCCTTTTCGAGAGACGGCGCGGCCGGCAGAATCACGTCGGCAAACTGGGCCGTCTTGGTGAAAAAGACGTCCTGCACGACGAAGAATTCCAGCTGGCTTAACATCTCATGGACGTGGTTGGAGTTGGAATCCACCCAGGCCATGTCTTCGCCTACCACGTACATCGCTTTCAGCGTGCCTTTGCCGATCGCTTCCAGCATTTGAATGCTGGTCAGTCCCGGCTCGCTGGAAATGGATACACCGTAAGCGTGTTCAAACCGCTTCCGGGCCACCTCATCTTTGACGCTCTGATACCCCGGCAGGAAGCTGGGCAGCGCCCCCATGTCGCAGGTGCCCTGCACGTTGTTGTGGCCGCGCAGCGGATAGGCGCCCGCCCCCGGACGGCCGAAGTTGCCGGTGATCAATAGCAGGTTGGCAATCGCCATGGAAGTGTGCGAACCGGCGACATTCTGCGTCACGCCCATTCCCCACAGCACGCACGTGCCGTCCGCTTCGTGAATCATCGTCGCGGCTTTGATCAGCTGTTCCTTCGGGATGCCGGTCACCTCTTCCGCATAGTCCAGCGTGTACTTTTCCACATGTTTCAGGTATGCTTCGTAGTTGTTCACGCGGGCTTTGATAAAGGCTTCGTCATGCCATCCCTGATCGATGATGTACTTGGCCACAGCCGTGATCCAGACAAAGTCTGTCCCCTGCCGCGGGTGCAGGAACAAGTCGGAACGTTCCGCCATCTCGTGTTTGCGCAGATCGGAGACGATCAGTTTCTGGCCGTACAGCTTCTTCGCCCGTTTGATGCGGGTGGCAAGCACCGGATGCCCCTCCGCCGGGTTGGCTCCGACAATGATCACCAATCCAGCGGATGCGATGTCCTTGATCGTGCCGGAGTCACCGCCAATGCCCACCGTGTTCATCAGCCCGTCTGAAGCCGGCGTCTGACAGTAACGGGCGCAGTTGTCCACGTTGTTGGTTTCAAATACCTGACGGGCCAGCTTCTGCACCAGGTACGCTTCCTCGTTGGTCGTCTTGGACGAACTGATGAAGCCGAGCGCGCTGCCGCCATGCGTTTGCTTGATCGCGCCCAGTTTCTCGGCAATCAGCGTGAGTGCTTCGTCCCAGCTCGCCGGAACGAATGCGTCCCCTCGGCGGATCAGCGGCGTGGTCAGGCGTTGGTCGCTGTTGACAAAATCCCAGCCGAACTTGCCCTTGACGCATGTGGAGACGCTGTTGACCGGCGCATCTTCCGTCGGTTCAATCTTCAAAATCTGGCGTCCTTTCGTCCAGACTTCAAACGAACAGCCCACACCGCAGAACGTGCAGACCGTCTTGGTCTTCTTCGTGCGGGTCTCGCGCATGGCCGCTTCGATTTCGGAAATGGCCATGATGCTGCCATAGTCCGGCTCCACTTGCTTGACCAGATCGATCATCGGATTGAGCAGGTCTTTGTCCAGGCCGGTCATGAACCCCGCTTGGCCCAGCATCGACTTCTCCATCAGCGCGTTGCACGGGCATACGGTGACGCACTGGCCGCAGGAGACACAGGACGACTCGTTGATCGGCTTGTCGTCGTCCCAGATGACCCGCGGCATATCCCGCGCCCAGTCAATGGTCAGCGTTTCGTTCACCTGCAGATCCTGACACACCTCGACGCAGCGTCCGCACAAAATGCACTGGTTGGGATCGTAGCGGTAAAACGGGTGGGACATGTCGACTTCGTACCCTTTTTCCCGGAACGGACGGTTTTGATGCTGCACGTGCAGGAGTTCTGTCGTGTTGTGCACGCGGCAGTTTCCGTTGTTGTTGTCGCACACCGTACAGTAGAGCATGTGGTTTTCCAGTACCCGGTCCATCGCTTCCATTTGGGCGGCGCGGGCACGGGCGGATGCGCTCTCGATCTGCATGCCCTCGGTGATCGTCGTCGAGCAGGCGCGCATGATCTTGCCGTCGACCTCGCACATACAGGTGTCGCAGCTCTGAATCGGCCCCAACACCGGCGAATAGCAGATGTGCGGATGTTCGATCCCGTTCTCCAGCATGTAGTCCAGGACGCGGGTGCCTGTTTTGGCCTCGTGTACCTCACCATTCAAGTGGAATCGCACTGTTTTCTGTTCCATCGGTCCCTCCTCTGAAGCAAAAAACCCACCATAAAACAACCCGCGCCTGCAAAAAGCGCTCAAGCTGTTTTATGGTGGGTTAATACTTAGCATCTTCCATACCAGTTATCAATCCCGCCATAAGAACTGAGAAGCCAGGATGTGCCAGAAATGAGTGCATTCCTGCAAGCATCAATGAACTTCTCACCCTCATTATAACCAAATGGAGGAAGATTGCAAGGTAAAAACGCTTGCACGCGGCCTCATCATCCGACAGGAAATAGGATGTTTATGGCGAATCTCATCCAATATAAGAGAGAAAAACAAAAAAGGAAGGATGCCGCAATGGATTGCATTTTTTGCAAAATCGTGCAGGGAGAACTGCCGTCGAAAAAGGTGTATGAGGACGATCACATCCTGGCGTTCCACGACATCAATCCGATCGCGCCGGTGCATGTGCTGGTCATTCCGAAGAAGCACATCTCCTCGCTGATGGAGATTCAGCCGGAAGACAAGGAGCTGATCGGCCATCTGCACCTGGGTCTGCAAAAAGTAGCCGAGCTGACCGGCGTGAACCAGGACGGATTCCGCGTCGTGACCAACATCGGCAAGCACGGCCAGCAGACCGTCTTCCACATTCACTACCACGTGATCGGCGGCCGTCAGCTGCAGTGGACGATGTAAGCGGCCACTGCACCGAGCCGCATGAAAAAAGACAACGCTTGCCCGTACGGTAGGGCGCGTTGTCTTTTTTTCTATCCATCCGATTGGAGCAGACCGGCCAGATGGCGGGCGATCAGCTTGCCGTGGAAGCGGCCGTTCTCGATGAAGATGGCGTTGGCGTGGTGACCGGAGGCAATGACGCCGGCGATGTAGAGACCGGGAACATTGGTCTGCATCGTCTCGGGATCGTGTACGGGCACGCCGCTTTCGAGGTCTATCTTCCCGCCCAGGGCGTGCAGCAGCGTCCGGTCGGGACGGAATCCGATCAGCGATAAGACGAAGTCGTTTTCCAGCGTGAGCGTTTTTCCCTGTTGCACTACGTGGACTTCCCGCTCTGTAATGGCCTGCACAGTCGCTTCGTAGAGAATGCGAATCCGGCCTTTCTGCACCATGCTTTCAAACACGGGACGCGTCCACGCCTTGACGCGGTCGGACAACTGCGGCTTGCGGCAAATCACGGTCACTTCGGCTCCCGCCCGCTCCAGCTCCAGTGCGGCGTCCACCGCCGAGTTGTTGCCGCCGACAATCGCCACTTTCATCCCGCTGTACGGGTGGGCTTCCGTGTAAAACGACGAAACTTTCGGCAGATCCTCGCCCGGCACGCCCAAGCGGTTGGGGTTGTCAAAATAGCCGGTGGCGATGATCAGGCGCCGACACTCATACGTCTGCACCGCCTGAAACCGGTCGACGGTCGTCAGCCGAAATCCGTCCGCCGTCCGCTCCGCCGCCGTCACCGTCTCGTAACAGCGGACGCGCAGGTCATTGCGCGTTGCCACCAGCCGGTAGTAGTTGAGCGCTTCCAGTCTGGTCGGCTTTTCGTTGGCCGTGGTAAACGGAATATCGCCGATCTCCAGCAATTCCGGCGTGCTGTGAAAGATCATGTACGTCGGATACCGGTAGATGGAATTGACCAAGGGCCCTTTTTCAATCACGAGCGGGTCGATCCCTGCCCGCTTGCATTCCACCGCAGCCGCCAATCCGCACGGTCCGGCTCCGATGATAATCACCTGTTCCATATCCTCGTTCCTTCCTTTTCCTTCCTCACGTTCTGGCAGCCGTATTTTCATGATACCATACCCGCCGAGAGAGAAAAGTCCGGAATGTGCATCGAATTTCCATGAATTCATTCGATTTCCAGAAATTAAGCGGTGAATGTGCACATGGTTCCCTTTACACTGGATGTGATTGGTCTGCCGCCAAAAAAAATTTGACTATTTGAGTGAGTGCAACTATGCGAAAAAGAACCGTACATATGACAAGTCTATCGCTTCTGTGGATCGTTTCCCTCCTGTTTTTGACCATCGCGGTGCCCGCGTCGACAGCCAAAACCATGCCGCTGAAAGACATTGCCGACAGCTATGCGGAAGAGCAGATCCTGTCGCTGGTGAAGGCCGGCGTGATTGTCGGCGACCCTGACGGCTATTTCCGCCCCCACCAGTCCGTCAAGCGGGCGGAGTTCGTCGCCTTGCTGAACCGCACACTGGGTATTCGCCCCGTCTCCAGCCAGATTCAGGCCTATACGGACGTGCCGAAATACGTCTGGTCCTATGGCGACGTGCAGGCGTCCGCTGCCTTGGGCATCGTCAACGGCACCAGTGTGACGACCTTTGCGCCGAATCGCACGCTTACCCGACAGGAAGCGGCCGTAATCATCATGCGGGCGTTGGGCACAAAGCCCAGCGGGACGCCTAGCCTCCCCGTTGCTGATTCCTCCCTAATCGCGGCATGGGCAAAACCGTACGTAAGCGAAGCGCTCAAGACCGAACTGCTGGTCGGCTACGCGGGTCACTTCCGCCCCACTGATCCAATCAGCAGGGAAGAGACGGCCGTCATTCTGCACCGGGTGCTGTCGCGTCTGGCCAAACAACCGGCCAAACCTCCCGTCGTCCTCGGCTGGCAGTACCAGTCGACCACCCAGGAATTTCTCAACCTGGTGAACGGCTCCGAGGTCAATACGCTCTCGCCCCGCTGGTTTTTTCTAAATCCGGACGGGTCCATATCGGATTCCGCCGATCCATCGCTCGTCAAGTGGGCACACGAAAAGGGGAAGAAGGTGTGGGCGCTGTTCGGCAACCGCTTTGACGCGAAGGCGACACACGATGTCCTGTCAACCCCGGCCAAAATGAACGCCCTCGTGGACAAGCTTGCTGCGCTCGTGGATACGTACCGGCTGGACGGGATCAACGTCGACTTTGAAAACATGTATCCGGCCGACAGAAACGCCTTCACCGCATTTGTCCGCGAACTCTCGGCCGCCTTGCACGCAAAGGGAGCGGTTGTCTCCGTCGACGTGCCGCGCGATTTGCACAGCGACTGGAGCGATCCCTACGATTACGCCGCATTGGCCCAACATGCCGACTACCTGGTGCTGATGGGGTATGAAGAGCATTGGAGCGGCGGTGCGAAAGCCGGTTCCGTCTCCTCCCTCCCGTGGTTGGCCGACAGCATCTCGGGACTGGTTGGACGGGTCCCGGCCGGCAAGCTGATCGTCGGTCTGCCGCTCTACACGCGGGATTGGTATCAGTCGAACGGCAAATGGCTCTCCGCCGACCTGACCATTCCCCAATCCTACCAGTTGGCCACTGCCAGCGGTGCGAGCATCCGCTGGGATTCCACACTTGGCCAGTACCGGGTAAGTTATCGAAAAAACGGGGTATCGCACACGATCTGGATGGAAGAGAGCCGTTCCATCGGACGAAAAGTGGAAACCAGTCTGAACTGGCCAGTGGCTGGGTTCGCGTTTTGGTACGTGGGATCGCCGGTGCCGGATATTTGGACAGCGGTGTCCAACGCAATTACCCTGCAGCAGGTCAGAGCAAACGTCCAATTGTAGCGACAAAAAGAGTCCTGCCCCCTGCAGAATCTTCACTGGCAAGAAAACGGCTGTCCGTCAATCGGACAGCCGTTTTTATGATGACTTGTCATTCAAATTCGGGAGCATGCCGTTCGCTCAGCCGATTTCCTGAAGCAGCTTTCCGCGCAGCTTGGCCAGCATGTCCTCGGTCATCTTCTCCAGATCGTACTCCGCCTTGAAGCCCCACTCTTCCCGGGCAGCAGACGCGTCAATGGAGTTTGGCCAACTTTCCGCGATCGCCTGGCGCACCGGGTCCACCTGATAATCCAGCGTAAAATCAGGGATGTGCTTGCGGATCGCGGCGGCGATCTGTTCCGGCTCCACGCTCATCGCCGTGACGTTAAACGCGTTGCGGTGCTTCAATTTGGCCGGATCGGCCTCCATCAGCGCAATAATCGCGTTCAGCGCGTCCGGCATGTACATCATGTCCATGTACGTATCCTTGGCGATGTAGGAGGTATAGGCGCCGCGGCGGATCGCTTCGTAGTAGATCTCCACCGCGTAGTCGGTCGTGCCTCCGCCCGGCGGCGCGACGTACGAAATCAGACCGGGGAAACGGACGCCGCGGGTGTCGACGCCAAACTTGTGGAAGTAGTAGTCGCACAGCAGCTCGCCGGACACCTTGTTCACACCGTACATGGTCGTCGGCCGCTGAATGGTGTCCTGCGGCGTGTTGTCTTTCGGTGTGGTCGGGCCAAACGCGCCGATGGAGCTGGGCGTAAAGAACTTGCAGTTCAGTTCGCGGGCCACCTCCAGCGCATTGACCAGACCGCCCATATTGAGATTCCAGGCCAGGAGCGGTTTGGCCTCCGCCGTAGCGGAGAGCAGTGCAGCCAGGTGAATGATCGTATCCACCTTGTGCGTGCGTGCAAGCTCAAACATGGCCTTGTCATCCATCACGTCCAGGATGGCAAACGGACCGGACTGCACTACCGGGTTGTCCTCCGGCTGGCGGATGTCAGTGGCGATGACGTTATCTGCTCCATACACGTCGCGCAGTTTCATGGTGAGTTCGGAGCCGATTTGTCCGAGGGCCCCGGTAATCAGTATCCTTTTCATTTCAAAATCCCCATTTCTTTGCCCACTTTTTCGTAGATGTCCAACGCGCGGTCCAGCATTTCTTTCGTATGGGCGGCCGTCGGCATGTTGCGCACACGCCCTGTGCCTCTTGGCACCGTCGGGAAGACGATCGCCTTCGCGTAAACGCCCGCTTCATACAAGCGTTTGCTGAACTCCTGAGTCTGCTGTTCGTCACCGATGATACAAGGGGTGATCGGCGTCTCGCTGTGTCCGATGTCAAAGCCCAGCGCTTTCAGGCCGTTCTTCAGGTAGTTGCCATTTTCCCACAGGCGCTCCTGCAGTTCCGTGCTGTTTTGCAGAATGTCAATGGCAGTGATGCAAGCGGCCACGTCTGCCGGCGTCAGTGCCGTGGAGAACAGGAACGGGCGAGAACGCACCTTCAGCCAGTCGATCAGCTCCTTGCGGCCGGCCACGTATCCGCCGACCACACCGATCGCCTTGGAAAGTGTCCCGATCTGGAAGTCGATCTTATCCGACAGGCCGAAATGCTTGACTGTGCCTGCGCCGTTGCCGAGAACCCCGGAACCGTGCGCGTCGTCGACGTAGGTGATCAGGTCAAATTCTTCCGCCACCTCGACGATTTCCGGCAGCTTGGCAATGTCGCCGTCCATGGAGAAGACACCGTCAGTGATCACCATGATCTTTTTGTATTTGCCCGATTCCTTCGCTTCCTTGGCCTTGGCCCGCAGATCGTCGATGTCGGAGTGGTTGAACCGGATGATCTGCGCCTTGGACAGCCGGCAGCCGTCAATAATGGACGCGTGGTTCAGTTCGTCGGACAGGATCGCGTCGTTCTTGTCCATGACTGCGGAGATCGCGGCCATGTTGCAGTTAAACCCGGATTGATAGGCAATGGCGGCTTCCGTGTGCTTGAAAGCGGCCAGCTTTTCTTCGAGCTGAACGTGCAGCTCCAGCGTACCGTTGATCGTCCGCACCGCACCTGCGCCGACGCCGTACGTTTGAGCGGCCTTGACCGCAGCGTCGATCAAGCGCTGATCCGTGGCCAACCCCAGATAGTTATTGGACGACAGATTGATCAATTCTTTTCCGGAAATGGTAATGACGGGGCCGTTAGCGCTTTGCAGAGGATCGATTACGTTGTACAGCCCTTTGCTTTTCAAGTCGGCCAAATTCTCGTGAAGAAATTGTTCCAACACCTTGCTTGCCAAGATAAATCCCTCCTGACCGGATCGTCTTTTTCGCGACGGACCATCTGATTTCTCACAAACAGTCGCAATCCGATGCACAAATGTCCTCGTGGAAAAGACGTTTTATCCGTTTGAAAAAAGCGATAAATCAATGTTCTTTACTACAACGATATCATTGTTTTCACAAAATGTCCATATGACAAAGACAAAAAAGTAAGCGCTATCAACTCATGGCAGCATGTTTACCATACCCAGCGGCGTCTGTTCGCATGTACCTGATGCCCGCTCGGTTGTTCGGCTGCAGGCCGGCAAAAGGCAATTCTCAACCTATCCTCTTTTTGCTAGAATATATGTTCGGTATCTTAGACTAGAATGGTGATGTGAACATGACGGTGACCAAACAGCGTGACGCTCTGCAGCTCTTAAAGACCATCCCTTTGTTTCCCTGGTACGTGGAAAAGTTCGTGGAGCACAAGAAGGCGAAAAAACACTCCCCTTCCACGCTGTTGGGGTATTTGCGCGACTTCGCCTTCTTTTTTCGCTGGTTGATGGCCGAGGGGTTGACCGACGCGCCGGAGATGAAGCAGATTCCGCTGCACGTGCTGAACGACTTGAAAAAGGAAACCGTGGAGAGCTACATCCTTTACCTGCAGGAATCCCACCTCTACGAGCGGGCCGCTCTCTTGGACAAGCCCACGCGCAGTTCCCGCCGGGAGTACAGCGATCAGACGATCAAGCGGAAAATCTCCAGTCTGAAGTCGCTGTTCCACTACCTGGCGTCGCTGGCGGAAGACGAAAACGGTGAATCCTACCTCACCCGCAACGTCATGGCCAAAATCGAGGTGGAGGCGGACGAACTGACCCCGCTCGCCCGGGCTCACGCCATGCGCGCCAAGATCTTGATCGACGGGGAGATACACCAGTTCGTCGACTTTGTCTACAACGGCTATCTGGCCCACTGCACGACCACAAAAAAACAGCAGTACCATTACCAGAACCGCGATCGGGACGCAGCGATCATCGCCCTGATCCTGTCCGGGGGGTTTCGCGTATCGGAAATCGTCAACCTCAATCTGTCCGACGTGGTGCTGGAAAAAAACCAGCTCAAAATGGTGCGGAAAGGAAAAAAGGAAGACGCGCCGTTTTTCAGCGACTGGGGCAAAGAGTACCTGCAGCGCTACCTGCAGGTGAGGAGCAAGTACCAACCGGCCGCAGGGGAACAGGCGGTGTTTCTTGCCGTATCGCCGACCAAACCGCACGGTCATCGGATCGAGGTGCGCTCCGTGCAAAAGCTGGTGAAAAAATACGCCCAGGCGTTTGGCATTCCCGACCTGTCCGTTCACAAGCTTCGGCACAGTTTTGCCACCCAGTTTCTCCGGCTTAACCCCGATCCGCACCAGCTTCAGGCACAGTTGGGCCACTCCAAACTGGAAACGACGATGCAGTACGCTCATGTGCTGGAAGATGCCTTGAGCGAAGCGGTCAACCGGACGACCCGAACGGTGGGCACGCTCTCCCCCGATACAACAGAGACGCACGATCCGACGGAGGAATCCTAGGGGTTTCAAATGAGCAAGACCTGCTTGCCGCAGCGGGCCCCACTCCACTTCGGCGGCGACAGTGTGCGGCATGAAAAACAGGTCCGGCCATGCTGGCGTTCGGACCTGTTGTGCTTGGATGGATGTGCGGCCGCTGTCACGTGCGCATCCGGTTGCTTTCCCTCTGCCGAAGCTCGACGCGGCGGATTTTGCCGGACGTGGTCTTGGGCAGATCGGCGACGAATTCGATCTTGCGCGGGTATTTATAGGGGGCAGTCAGTTTCTTGACGTGTTCCTGCAGCTCACTGACCAGCGCATCGGACGGCGAGGCTCCCTGTTTCAGCACGACAAACGCTTTGACGACGTGGCCACGTTCCGGGTCCGGACTGGCGACAGCGGCGCATTCCGCTACTGCCGGATGCTTGACCAGGGCATCCTCCACTTCAAACGGGCCGATCGTGTATCCGCCGGAGATGATGATGTCGTCGGCGCGGCCCTCGAACCAGATGTAGCCGTCCTCGTCCATGCGTCCCTGGTCGCCGGTGATGTACCAATTGCCGCGAAAAGCCTTGGCCGTTCGCTCCGGATCGTTTAGATAACCCTTGAACAGGGCGATCATCCCGCGGTCGATGGCGATGTCCCCCACGCTGCCTTGGGGCACCTCGTTCCCTTCCTCATCGACGATGGCCACGCGGACGACGGGAGAAGGGCGGCCCATCGAACCGGGCTTGGGGTCCATGCCGGCAAACGTCCCGATCAGGAGCGTGTTTTCCGTCTGGCCGTATCCGTCGCGCACAGTGATGGAAAAGACTCGGCGGAAGGTGTCGATCACTTCCCGGTTGAGCGGTTCGCCGGCGGAACATGCCGTCCGCAGCGCCTTCAGCCGGTATTGTTCCAGACCGGAGACTTTGGCCATCAGCCGGTACTCGGTCGGCGTGGCACACAGGACGGTAATGGGGTACTGCTGCATCAGCGTGAGATAGGCGGTCGGGTCGAAGCGTCCCTTGTACACGAATGCGGTCGCCCCCATGCCCAGCGTGGAGACGAACGGGCTCCACACCCATTTGGCCCAGCCGGGTCCGGCCGTCGCCCAAACGAGGTCCTCCTCACGCACATCCAGCCACAGCTTGGCGGCCACTTCCAGGTGAGCGTACGGCCAGCCATGCACGTGCATCACGCCCTTGGGACCGCCGGTCGTGCCCGACGTGTACGACAAAAAGGCCAGTTCGTCCGAGCGCGTATCGGCGCAGACAAATTCATCGGATTGTTCGCCCAACAGTTCAGTCAGGGCAATCCAGCCTTCGCGCGCCTTGCCGATGGTGACCAGTACCGTAAGCGATGGACATTGGCCGCGAATCCCGTCTACTTCTTCCACGATGCCGTCAAAGCCGATCACAGCCTTGGCCGGTGCGTGATTGACGCGGTATTCGATATCTTTGCCGCGCAGCATCTCGGAACCAGGAATGATCACTGCCCCCAACTTGAGCAGCCCAAGGTACAGCCCGTACGCTTCCTTGCCTCGCGGAACGAGCACGAGAACCTTGTCCCCCCGGGAAATCCCGAGCGACTGCAATCCGTTGGCGATGCGGTTGGAAAAACGGCGCAGTTCGCCGTACGAAACGATGGTTTCCTGACCGTCATTGGCAACTTCCCACACGGCCGGCTTGTCGGGGTGGCGGTTGGCCCACTCATCCACCTGTGCGGCAAAATTGTATCGTTCCGGCATTGTAAGCTGCATGAACATTCCCCCATTTCAAACAGGTATATAGGGTTACTTCTTCATTTTTTCAATTTTTCCTTTTTGGAAAATCATTCGACTTTTCCGATCAAAGGTACTGCCTGGTTCAAACAAACTGCCTGGCAAAGAAGAAAAAAGCTCCCGCGCCGCCGCGCGAGAGCAAAGCCTGTCCGCTCGTTATTCCGGAATGACGCGTTTGATCGTGACGACGCGTTTTTCCCAATTGGTGCCAAAGAATGTGGAGTACGTGACCCCCGGCTTGCCATAGGTGTGCAGAATTTTTCCGTCCCCTGCGTAAATGGCCACGTGCGTGATCCGGTCTGAACTGCTGCCGGAACTGCGCATGAAGATGAGATCTCCTTTTTTCAGCTGGCTTTTGGATGCGGTTTTGCCGACAGTCGACTGCTGGCGGGAATCGCGAGGCAGGGTGATGCCTGCTTCCCTGAATACGCGCTGGGTAAACGACGAGCAGTCAAACGTACTGGTCGTATTGCTGCTGGAACCGTACTTGTACGGCGTCCCCAGGTACTTTTCGCCGATGCGGATGATCTGGTCCGCGATGCTGCTCACACTCTCGTTGCTGCTCGACGCTTTCGGCGCAGCTGACGCCGTCGCCACATAGCGGCGGGCCCCCAGAAACTTGCTGTCGTAACCGGAGAGCTGCTTGAGTACGACCTGATCCTCGCGTTGGGACGAATAGACGAACTGGCCGCCGCCGATGTAGATGCCCATATACGTCGGTTTGCTGCCGCCGCTGGACGAGAAGAAGAGCAGGTCACCCGCCTGCAGTTCATTCCTGCCCACCGGGGTACCGCCGCTGTACAGAGCCGTCATCGTATTGGCGATACGCATACCCGCCTGTTTGTATACGTAAGTCGCAAACTGCGCGGAACCAAACGATTCCGGTCCTTCCGCCTTGTATTGGTAGTCTTTTCCGATCAAGGATTTGGCCGTCTGCACAATCGTTTCGGACATGGCAGAATTTTGCGAATATGATGCTGCTTGTCCGACCTGACCACCCAGCAACAGGGATGTACTCAGCAAGAGGCCGATCGTTGATTTCCTTATCCAATCCCGTTTCGTCATCCTCTTTTCCTCCTTGTCATGATGTGATCCCGGTCAAGGGGTACATGGACAAGGGTAACGTAGGAAAAACAGGCAGATAACCCCTAAAAATTTTCCAATGCGGTAATTGGGACCTTGGAACCAGCTGCACTGCTACGTGACAGGACAGCGCTGCACACCGCTGTTCATCTGTGGGCAGCCCCATTTGGACAAGGTCGTTTCACACCAAAAAAACAGCCATCTATTGCCACAAACAGGCAACGAGATGGCTGCATGGTTGTCACACGATTACAAGATTACACCAGCTTGGCTGTAAAACTTCCCCATGTTTCGCCGCCCCACAGCAGCGCGAAGCGGTCGTTGTCCGCCACCGGACCGACGCCGGCCGGGGTCCCTGTGAAGATTACGTCTCCTTCGCCCACGCCAAAATGCTCATGCGTGTAGCGAATGATGGTCATCAGGTCAAAGATGACGTCGCGGATGTTTCCCCGCTGGACTTCCTCCCCGTTTTTTTTCAGAGAAAAATCGGTGGCGTGACAAGCTGCCAACCCCGGAAACGGCCGAAATGCCGTCAAGACGGCAGAATTGCGGAATCCTTTGGCCAACAGCCAGGGATGTCCTTTCTTTTTTAATTCGGATTGCACATCCCGCAGCGTGAAGTCTATCCCCAGGGCGATCTGATCCACCATCTCCTCAAGCGTCAGGCCCGGTTCGTACGGCCGGGCGATGCGAATCACCAGTTCGGCCTCGTAGTGAAGCTCGCCGCGGCTGCCCGGCAGCTCCAGCTGCTGCCCGTTTGCGTATGCGAGCGCATGCGTCGGCTTGCTGAACAGCATCGGATACTCCGGCACGGCATTGCCCAGTTCGGCCGCATGCAGACGGTAGTTGCGCCCTACGCAGTAAATGTTGCGGATCTGTTCCATGTCTATTCGCTCCTTTATATCTGTTGGTGCTGGCTTCCCCTCCTTACTATATCACGCCAATTTTTGGCTGGACAGCTACTCTGTTTCCCCGCTGCCCCATACAGCGCCGTACCAGAGCCGGGCATTGCCCTCCGCCTCCAGGGCGCAGACGGTGTCGCACAGCGAATCCAATACGGTTTCCAGATCGCGCTCCCCGCTGGCCGGCCAGTAAAACTGGTAATAGAGCATGCCTGCCGCTGTGTCCAATTGGTGAGCCGTCACCTGCAGGTCCCTTTTCCCGATGATGACGCTCTGCCGTGCCCGCAGCGTGTCGGAGAGGGGAAATATCCCGTCCCACGCCTGTGGATCGTATTGCGAGGTGACTTCCACCAACAGACGAGCGGAGTCGTGATCGCGCTGAAACACGACGCGATCCTCCCGATAGAAGCCGCGTCCGGAAGGCAGGTGGTCTTCGATGGCAAAGCGGATACCCGCCGGGAGATCGGCAGGTTTCAACGCCGTGACCAGCCTTCCCGGGAGCCAAAAAAAGTCGTCCGGATGCCGCACCAGCTTTGCTCCCATCACATACAAGCTGACACGCCCCCGTTCTTGCCGCACTTCTACAAACATGACGGCACCTCCTCGTCTTACAGTATGGTCAGAGGCGCTCGCCCCAAAACAAAAAGGGAGGCAGTCGTCGGATCGACTGCACTCCCGTTCTCGCAGCGTTTTCATTCCGTTGTCCGTTAGGAGTAAAAGCCAGGTCGCGATCCTCCCTGGCGCAGACGGCGGTTTGGGATTGGCGCAGGGGGTGATGGATCGTTACTGGAGTGTCGACATGTCGGTAGCCTGACGGAACGCTTGCAGGAAGTTGTCCGCCGGATGGGCGCCGGACAGCGCCAGTTTGCCGTCGATGATGAAAAACGGAACGCCGGTGATGTTCAATTCGCGTGCATACGCCAGGTCTTCGGCAATCTCCTCCCGTTTGGCGTCGGAGACAAGCTGGCTGCGGACCCAGTCAGCATCCATCCCCTGGGAGACGGCGATGGCGGCAAGCACATCCAGGCTGCCGATGTCTTTCCCTTCCTCAAAGTACGCCTGAAAAATCGCGTCCACCAGGTCGGTCGCCTTCTCCGGCGGCGCCAGTTTGATCAATGTATGGGACGCATACGTATTGGGCCACATTTTCACCCGATCAAAGCGAAACGGAACGCCTGCCGCCTCACCCGCGTTGGCGGCATGCTGCACCATACGCTCCACGACGTCGCGACCGCCTTTCATCGCCGCCATCGTGTCCCAAAACGGCAAGCCCTCTTTGGGCGTATCCGGATTGAGCTGGTACGCGCGGTAACGAATCGTCACCGGCTCGCCGTCCCACTGACGAATCGCGTCAAACAAATGTTTTTTGCCGATGCGGCACCACGGGCAGATCGTGTCCTGAAAAATTTCAATGATCATGCTGAAAACTCCCTTCTGTGCAACTGAGGATTTCCAAGGCAGGCACAATTCATGCTCGAATGGTGAGCGGACGGACTGCCTCACCATCCGAAACACATAAAAAAAGCCCAAGCGAAATGCGCTTGCGCTTTTTCGAATCTCGTCTAGGTTGTGGTTTGAGCTGATGCAAAAAGGTACAACGGTACGTGAACACGTACCATGTACCGTCTTGTACGGGATAGGTATGGTGCGGTCGAGAGGACTTGAACCTCCACGGTGTTGCCACCACTAGAACCTGAATCTAGCGCGTCTGCCAATTCCGCCACGACCGCATGGTACGGTGTGTATCGCAGGTATTCACATTGTCAATTACCTGCTGTTTTCCGGATTAAGCTGCCCGTACATGGCCCTGCTTGCACAAGAGGGATAATGGATGGTGCGGTCAAGAGGACTTGAACCTCCACGGTGTTGCCACCACTAGAACCTGAATCTAGCGCGTCTGCCAATTCCGCCATGACCGCATGTACATGGTGCCGAATCGCTGCACCGGTGTCGCTGTACGCGAAACGTTGTTTTAATGGCGGAGCTGACGGGACTCGAACCCGCGACCTCCGGTGTGACAGACCGGCGTGAACTCCAGCTTCACCACAGCTCCGTGTCTTCTGCCATCTGCTGATTTTCATCTCAGCGACTCTTGTAATATAGCATGGTCGAAAGGGAAAAAGCAAGCACTTTTTTGTCGTTCTTTGAAAAAATTTTTCATAGATTTACCATGCAAATTTCGCTACAATTTACCATAGAGACTTGCGGAAAATGCTGAATGATGGAGACGAACGACAATGAAACCAACTTCACGAATTTTCACTATCCTCTCCTTTATTGCCTTGACGACGTCAGCGGCGATCCCGACAGCCGCCGCGCAGGAATCTCCCGCTGTCTATGTTGTGGCGGCCGGAGACACCTTGAGCAAAATCGCGCGTGAACACGGGACGACCGTGCAGGCGCTGATGCAGATGAACAACTTGACATCCGACCGGCTGGCGATCGGACAGAAGCTGAACCTGCCGCTCTCCGAAATCGCCCATGCTGAAACGCCGGTTCCACAACTTGCTGATGTTTCGCCGGCTTCCGGCAGCGATGTCGGTGTCCGCCCACCGGATATTGCTGATAGCCGGAACATGACAGTGACGGCGGATGTGCTGAATGTGCGTCAAACGCCTTCCCTCGACGGCACGATTCTGGGAAAACTCCCCTTCGGCACCGTCGTGCAAATCCTGGAGCATGGTGCTGAATGGAGCAAAATCGCCTATGGATCGACGGAAGCATACGTCTACACTACCTATCTGAGCGACACCGCTGCCACTGCTCCTTCTGCTTCGCTGCCCGTTTTTTCTGATGATACCCGCGGCGCGGATCGTCTGCAGGCGATCGTCCAGCCGCTGCTGAAGACCCCTTACGTGTATGGTGGAACGACACCGGACGGATTTGACTGCAGCGGCTTTACCGCCTACGTCCTTCAGCAGCTTGGCGTCACGCTGCCACGCACGTCGGAGGAACAGTTTGCCGGTGGACAAGCCGTTCCCTTGGAACAGGCCGTACCGGGCGACTTGCTCTTCTACGACTCGCTGAACAAAGGGCGCGTCTCCCACGTCGCCCTCTACATGGGCAACGGCCTCATTGTCCACGCCAACGGAACCGACGTCCGTTACGAAAAAGTGGAAAACATGCACAAGCTCTACCCCTTTTACGGAGTGAAGCGCTACCTGATCCAATAGCTCCAATAGATCGCTCAGCGCGAACAAGAAACGGCAAGGCTTGCACTGGCCCTGCCGTTTTTTTATTTGTCATATACCCCTGTTGGCCGGTGTGGATATGACGCGCCAAGTCCTGTTCCGGACTGACGTCTGCGCCAAAAACGGGAGCAAAAATAAGACTTTTCGCTTTGTTTTTTTCCATCCTACCTGTGGTACAACTATGCTGAGTAATTCCAATCAGGAGGAAGCCGTTATGAAACTGTTTCGTCCCTCGTCGCGCGGCACGTGGATCGCTGCGGTAAGTGCGCTCCTCTTCCTGCCGTTTGTTTTTCCCGTACTCTCCCATGCTCCTGCTCCGGTTGAGGTCCAATCGGACGATCGCCGTCTAATCAAGGCGACGTGGCTGTGGGACGTACGCCGGATCGCGACCGAACCGGACGAGATCCTTTCGTTTTTGCAAAAAAACGGTGTGACTCTGCTCTACCTGCAGGTAAAGCCATCCGACGTCTCCGTCGATCACTACCGGCACTTCATTCGCAAAGCGCGGTCGCTTGGCATCGATGTACACGCCCTGAACGGCCAGCCTGAGTGGGCGCTGCGTAAACGCTATGACGACCTCCAGGCGTTTGTCGATTGGGTGCGTCGATACAACGATGCTGTACTGAGAAGCGAGAGCTTCACCGGCATCCACCTCGACATCGAGCCATATCTGCTTCCGCAGTGGAAAACCGACCGTGACCGAGTCATCCGCGAATGGAAGGAAAATACAGAACGCATCGTCGCGCAGATCAAGGAACACAGCGATCTGGTCGCCGGGGCCGATCTGCCCTTCTGGCTGGATGAGGTTCCGTCTGTTCCCGGAGAGACTCCCTCCGGGCAGCTCAGCTCGTGGATGATCCGGCAGTTTGATCACGTCACCCTGATGGCCTACCGCAACCAGGCAGTTGAAGACGACGGCATCATCGCGCATGTCCGCAGTGAGCTGAACACTGCCGCTGCCTGGAACAAGACCGTGCTGGTCGGCGTCAGCATCAACGCCACGAACGAAGGCGACAAGGTAAGTTTTTCGGAAAAAGGAAAGGCCGAGATGCTGCGCCAGTTGTCCATCACTGACGCGCATCTGCGGCCATTTGCCTCATATGGCGGGCATGCCATCCATGATTACGCCTCGTGGAAAGCGGCGAAGGACTAGATCGCCATGGACGGTTCCTTCGCCTCCACTGGCGCAATGGAGGTGCCCAGTTTGTATAAGTGCGGAACATGAATGCCGTCGAAAGCGTTACGCGTATCCAGAATGGCGACGCCCAGGTCGGCCAGTTCACGGTAATTAAACGCACTGTGATTGGTGATCAGTACCATGATGTCATATTTATTCCACTCGCGGATGTCGTACTCGACGCTCTTGACTTCTTGACCGTGTTTGTCTTTGAACGTGACGGCGTGCGGATCGTAGTAGTCAACGAACGCCCCTGCATCCTTGAACAGTTCGTATACTTGCAATCCCGGAGATTCGCGCACGTCGTCGATATCCGGTTTGTACGCCATACCCAGCAGCAGGACGCGCGAGTTGCGCAGCGATTTGGCGTAACGGTTGAGAATTACAGACGCTTTGTAGACGACGTAATCGGGCATGCCGTTGTTGATCGATTGGGCCAGGTCAATGAACTTGCTGAAGAAACGGTAGCCTTTTGCCTTCCACGACAGGTACATCGGGTCCAGCGGGATGCAATGGCCGCCAATGCCCGGGCCGGGATAGAACGGCATGAAGCCGAACGGTTTGGTCGAGGACGCTTTGATAACTTCCCACACGTCGATGCCCATCCGTTCGCACATGAGCGCCATCTCGTTGATGAAGGCGATGTTCACGCTGCGGAAGGTGTTTTCCAGCAGCTTGGACATTTCCGCCACTTTCGTCGACGAAACGGGAACGATGTTTTCAATGAAGTTGCTGTACAACTTGACACCCAATTCCAGGCATTTCTCGGTCGTACCACCGATGACTTTCGGTGTATTGGTGGTTTGGAAACGGTTGTTGCCGGGGTCCACCCGCTCCGGCGAGAAGCACAGGAAAAAGTCGACTCCCACACGGTAGCCCATTTTTTCCAGCTCCCACTGAATCAGTTCTTCGGTGGTGCCGGGATAGGTGGTGCTCTCCAGCGTGATCAGCGGTCCGTTTTGGACGTAGTGTTTGATCTGATCAACGACGCGGGAAATGTAGGACGTGTCCGGGTCCTGATTTTCACTCAGCGGCGTCGGCACGCAAATGCTGATTGCGTCCAACTCTTTCAATACGCGGTAATCGGCGGTTGGAATAAACCGGCCTTCTTCCACCAACGGGCGGACTGACTCGTTGGGTACGTCGCCAATGTACGACTCTCCCCGCTGCAGCGTCTCGATTTTTTTCAGATCCAGATCGATGCCAAACACGGTAAACCCGTGTCTCGCGATCTCGACGGCAAGCGGTAGGCCCACATAGCCCAATCCGATGACACCGACTTTTGCTGTTTTGTTTTCAATTTTTTGCTGCAATGCCGTAAATCTGTCCACTTGGCATCCCTCCGGTTTATTTGTATGTCTAGGAGACTAGCAAGCGCTTGATGCGCCAGTCCAGCTCAATGGGGGAAAATGGTTTGGTGATATAATCGGCAACGCCTTTTTGGAAGCATTTGGTCATGTCTTCCTCCAGACGTTTGTCCGTCAGCACCACAATTTTGCATCGCGCTTCAGGTTCCTGCTGCTCTCGAAGCCAATCGATCACCTGAAACCCGTTCATCACCGGCAGCGTTAGTTCAGTGATTACCAGGTCAGGACGCAGCTGCAGGTATTTTTCCATCCCCTCTGCGCCGTCTATTGCGGTATGCACATCGTATCCGCTGCGCGCGAACCGAACCGCCAGGAGCTGCCTGACGACGGGGTCGTTCTCAATTAGCAGCAGGCGGTGAGGCCGCACAGACGGTTGGCACACGACAAACTGCAAACTGTCTGCGGCTCCGGCCTTTTGTTCCAGTCGCCGGATCACTTCCTGATACAACGCCTCGAACGAATCGCCGCTTTCGGGAAAGCTGGCAATGTAGACGCTCCCTTGCAGCCGGTGGCGCTCCTGCAGCCTCTCCTTGACTTGCAGCGCCAGATAGTGCGTATCGGCCAGCGTTGTGCCGTCCAACAAGAGGAACAGCACCTTTGACTCGTCGTCGTAAAAGACCTGAGCAGCCTGCCGGGGATCGCGATCCTGGATATACTGCTGCAGTCCGGCCCATTCCGGGTCACCGTCTGATTCGCATCGGGCGGCAATCAGACCGCACGCCAGGTTGCTCGCCTCGTAGTACCGCAAAAAATACGACAGCTTTTCGGCAAACCGGGACTCTGCCACACGTTGGTTACCGCTTGTAGGCATCTTCTCCACTCCTTTGCAGATGCGTCACGATTGTCGCGTCTCTACTTTCCAACTCTGCCGCGTCATGACACCCCACGTGTTGTTCTTGCGGAAAAACTCAATGTGACCGAGGAGGCGCCAAATCGCTCCCAATTGGTAGTACCCGAAAAACATCAGGAATCCGTATCCCAGCAGCTTGGCCAGATCGCTCATTTTCGGATAACGGCGGAACGCCCGCTCTTCCAGCAAAATGGCGCTGACGGTGAGCATGTAGCCGTACAAGAGGTTGATCGCCATAAAGACCAGAACGATGTGTGCATCGGTCATGTCCATCAAACTGTATCCGATCAGGGCGAGCAGCCCGGTCAGCTTGAAATAGGGATTCAGCGTTTCAAACATCACGTTGTAAGGCATGGTCAACAGGCCCATGATCTTATACTTCGGATTGAACAGCATGTGCCGGTATTCCAGCATGTTTTTCAGGTTACCCCGGCCCCAGCGCTTGCGCTGACTGCTCAAGATACGGAATGTGTCCGGCGCCTGCGTCCAGCAGACAGCATCGGGACAAAAGGCAACACGGTACTTCAGCTTGTTCTCCAGCATGTACTTGTGCAATTTAATGATGATGTTCATGTCCTCGCCGGGGTACCCTTCGCGGTAGCCGCCAACTTTGATCACGCAGTCTTTGCGGAAGAGGCCAAATGCCCCCGACACGATGATCAAGCCGTTGATCGAGCTCCATCCAATCCGACCGCCGAGGAAGGCTTTCATGTATTCGATGGTCTGAAACATCGGCAGCAGTTTGTCAGGAAGCCTCACTTTCTTGACGATGCCGTCCTCGATCAGGCAACCGTTGGCGATGCGCACGTTTCCGCCGATGGCGACGGTCTCTTCCGGATTTTCCATGTACACCTGTGCCATCCGGATGAGTGCGTCTTTTTCCAGCAAGGAATCGGCATCAATTGACGCGATCAGCGGATAGTGGGACAAGTTGATGCCTGCGTTGAGTGAATCCGCCTTGCCGCCGTTTTCCTTGTCGATGACATAGAGCTGCGGGTACTGCGGGTTGTGATAAATCCCTTTAACGGGCGACGAGTGCACCACATTGCGGATCCGGGCGTGCGGCTGCCGGATCAATCCAAATTCCTTGATGAGCACCTGCAGCGTATCGTCCTTGGACCCGTCGTTGATGACAATCACTTCGTACTGCGGATAATGCAGAGCCAGCAGGGAGCGAACGTTCTCGATAATCGTCAGCTCCTCATTGAATGCCGGCACCAGGATGGAGACGGGCGGGACCCGATCCGATCCGGCAAGTGACTGATAACGGGTATACCGGGAACGCTTCATGATCTTCGAGATGTTCAGATGCGAGAAGATGGTAATCAGCAGGTATATCGAGTTGACCACCATGACGTAGTACATGGCAAACAACCCGTAACCCAGCAACAGATCGCGCATAATTCCTCCTTTCCCTCCGAAGAAATCTTCCATCGTAGACCTTCCGATGAAGTTGGCTTTCTCTCACGGAAGTAGTTCGTGCTGCTATCTCCCTTCTCGGGGAAGTATTCCACGCTTATCCTGTCATATGGCCTGCCTGCTGCGTGTTGAAATAAGAGTGGTACATGGCCTGCTTGGTTTTGGCTCCTGCGGCACCAGCCTGACCGCTGTCGTCGCTCTCGCTGCGGAGCGCTTCCTGGATGTTTTGCATGGCCAGGTCGGCGATTTCAGGCTGCTTCGCCTGCGAAGCGATCTCGCACAGGGCTCTGAATCCGTCGTCGCCGAGTGCGGCCAGGCTGCGGGCGGAATTGTACCGCACCCACCAGTTCTCGTCTTCAATGGCCCGACTGAGCAGCGGCACATAGCGGTCGTCTGCCCATCTGCCGATCGACTTGGCCGTAAGCGATCTGATCTCCCAATCCGGGTGCGTAATGAGCGATTCCACCTGCTGTGGCGTCACCCCATCCCCTGAACGGAGCAGCAGCTTGGCTGCGTTGATGCGGATCTCTTTCTCGTCCGCACCGATCAGCTTCCACAAGCTGCTGAGCAGCTCCTGGTCAGCCGTGGACGGCATCCCGGCCATCGCAACCAGCACCAGCCGCCAATCGGAATGTTCGATCCACTCCCGCATCAGCGGCACAGGATCGACAGCCGACTCGCTCAGAATCTCGGCCATAAGCCGGGGCGATTCCGGAGAAAGGGCGACCATGTGCGTAACCATTTCACGCAGATCCGCCGTATCTCTGGCGCAACGGGCGATAGCGCGGGCGATGATAAAGCGGCCCGGTTCGTCTCGCTCCGTTTTCAGGACCGACAACAGCGCAGGAGCAGCCTGGCTGCACCCCATCGCTCCCAATTTGTAGGCAGCGTCCAAGCGGCTCACGCCAAACGAACGGGACAGACGGGCCAGTTCCATTTCCGGTAGCCCCAGCCGCTCAAACAATTCGGCCAGCCGCTCGCGGTGTCTTCCTTTGACGCGCTCCGCCAGCTCGATCAACTGCTCTTCCAACACGGCCAGGTCCCACTTGTCGAGCGGACCAATCGGGAGTTTCAACTCCTCATCCGCATCGAGATGAGCGATGACGTACGCCACATAGTCCTGCTGCTTTTTTCGTGCTTCGTCTTTCATGCGAGCCACACGCAGGTTTCGCCACTTGAACACGAGCAGGAGGACCATCCCGCTGACAATCAATGCGGATGCGACGCAGATAAACCCGTATGCGATCTGCAGATGTTGAAACATGCTTCTCGCTCTCCTCTCCTCTCCTCTAACTTGACTACCTTGCCACTAGCGGTCGGCCGGAATGGTCTGCAGCGCTTTCTGGTAGATCGAATAGCTCTCTTTGAGTCGTTCCGAAAACTGCGGCAGTTCCCACTCCCGCCAGGTATACCGCTCCCATGTCGAGAGCGGAACAACGGTGCCGTCCACTCCCTGGAGCCGTCCGGACGCTTTATCCCCCCGCAGGGCAATGATGCGAATCCCTTCGGTCTTGACGGCGTCAAACGACTTTGTATTGCCGTCTCGATAGCTCAGGACGTGTTTTGTACTTGGATCGGTAAACCCGATCAGCATCCAGGGAATGCGTACTTCCAACCACTCACCGTTGACCTGCCAGTGTGCCTGTGAGCTGTAGCCTTCTTTTCCAACAGCGGTCGTCCCCCGACGTAATTTTCCTACCACCACCTCCTCAAACGGATGGTACTGCTTCGTATCCGGGGGAGTCATCTCCAGGCTGACCGCCAGCTTCACCGGCGTAAACACTCCGGAATTGTCTTGGCGCTCTTCCTCCGGGATGCTCAACATTCCGAAACGCTCTCCGTACAGTCGGCGATGGAAATCGTATTGGGCCGCCAGTTTGACCTGGCTTTCCTGCTCGGTTCCCAGCACAGCGAGCGCCTCCAGTCCCTCATCCAGCGACAGTCCGGGCAGTTCGCCGGATTGCCGGTTGCCGCCCGGTATGGTGTCAAAGCCGAGGTACAACGTTTCCTTCTCCGGCTGGAACGCACCGTCCAACCGGGCCAGCAAGTAGACGTAAGCTTCGTCATGCGTCATCCAGATGTCGCGAAATCCGGGCATATGTGCCGGCATCTTTCGTTTTTCCTCCGCCGGCAGCCTGTCCCAATCGTCCGCCTTTCCGTCGATGACCAGATCATCTTCCTTGCCGGCATCCATCGCCAGAAGCCCGAAGAACGATTCATTGGTCAGTTCGTTTTTCCAGTACGCCCGCCGGTCTTCCGGAATCTCGAACCGCATGGTGTTCCAGGTCCGTTTAAACCATTCGTCCTGCCAGGTGAACAGTATGGCGCCCGAATACCCTTCGGCGTAAATCTCCTGAAGCAGTTCCGCATTGATGCGTCCCTGCTCGCGCTCGTCGTGTCCGCCCTGATCGCGTCCCAAGGGGCCAAGGTGCGCGACTCCCAAGGACGAGGGAACACCAAACTCGGTAACCATGACAGGCATCCCTTTGTGGTGGGACTTCAATTGCCTGAGGTAGGATTTGTACGGATCGATCTCGCCGCGCTCGTTTTTCACCGTTCTGACCTCCGGATCAAACCGGAAAAAGTCCGGATAATACGGATAGACGTGATAGGCGGCGAAGAAACCCGCCTCCCAGTTGACGTTCTGGATATGCGTCGGATCGACGCTGACCATGTCCTCGTGAATGATCGGTTCACCCGGATGGGAGAGCGGATCGGTCGTGACCCAGTTGGTAAACGTCACCGGATGCTGCCAGCCCCGTTTGGCTTCCAGTTGGGCTGTATAATCAAGCATCTCCGCCAGCCAGCTCTCAAACGGCGTGGCTGCGGGAGCGGCCTGAAAGTGACGCCCGTGATACATCGGTTCCTGTCTGCGCACTCGGTTTGTCTGGCTCACCATTTCCGGGTCCCATTCGGTTCCGATATGCCAGCCCAACAGGTAGGGACCGGCATTGGCTGTGTATGTACCACTTGCTTTGCCCTGCCGTTCGGGAATCTCGATGTCTCCGTACACCGCTCCAACGGCGTATTCGATTTCCTGGCGAAACTCGGTCTTGATCTCCGGTAAAAACGCATCCTTCTTTTCAATCAGCGCTTCTTCCGGCGACCAGATTCCCTGAATCAGGTAGAGCGGATCATCGGCGTGCTTCCGATTGAACTCCACCAGTGTCTCGTAGAAGACAGGCTGATGGATGGTGTAAATCCGCACGGCTCTGACACCCAATTCGTACATCTGGCCGAACCAGCGTTCGTAGTCTTCTTTTTGGATCGGCAGTTCGCCAGGATAATGCCCCGGCAGGGATGCCCCCAAGTTTATCCCTTTAACGAAGTAGGGTTTCCACGTGCTGTCTTTATACATCTGTAGCTGCTCGCCGTGCGTGCGGAATTTTATATGGTGTCCCTCCGACGTTTGCACCGTCTCAACCTGGGCAGACGTGGGAAACATCCACATGGCAAAGCCGACAGTGGCGCCGGCGAATCCCGCGAGGAGCAGCCAACTGATTCGTTTGCGAATCCCAGCCTTCTCCATCTCGACACTCCCCGATCACGTTTTACTCGGATTGACACGCCTGTCGGTCATTATACGGCAGGAAATTCCACACCGGCCATAGTCGCAGTTTCCTGCTTCACGAACACCTGTTTTGTAACGAAAATGTAATACAATTCCATTTTCGTGCCCAAATTCCCAGATAAATCATCAACCAGTCCTGCAACCTGTCAAGGACATATGGACAAAAGAAATGGAATGGCAGGATATGTAAACGCATACATAGGTCCATTTTACTTGAAAAAATTGGTATGTTGCTCCCAAAAAAGAAGCCTTCCACTTTACATGGAAGGCTGATTTATTACATGTTCTTTACAACAAGGCTGGGTCTACTGGTGGGTGGACTGTTGAGAGGAGTGTTGCTGGCCAATCTCGATTTTGCCCAACGCCTGTTTCATTTTGTCCAACTGCAACTGGTAATCCCGCACTACCTCGGTCAAGACGCTGACCGACTCCTTGAAATCGGGTTCATTCGTAATCCTGTCGATGGCTCTATGTAAATGGAGCATCTTGTTTTCCGTTTCCCGCAGAAGATCAAGCAACTGCAATCCGTTCACCACAATATCACCTCATCCTTTTTTTCATATCGTCTCCACCTGACCGGCTGGCTATACACACGTAAAAGCCCGACGGTAATCGTCGGGCTCTTGGGTAGGTCGGTTAGCTGCGGGATGCGGCCAGGGAGACGAATGTCTCCACATCCTCCGCGATCAGGGCGAGCGAGCCGCGCCAGAAATCGACGGAGCGGACGTCCACGTCCATGATGGCGGCAACGTCGGCTATGTTCATCTTGCCGGTGACCGCAAGCAATTGGTCGTACTGTTCAACAAACGAAGCGCCGCGCTTCAGGTACTCGGCGTACAGCCCTTTGGCAAACAGGAGGCCAAACGCGTACGGGAAGTTGTAGAAGTTGTAATCGGCAAAGTAGTAGTGCGGCTTGCACACCCACATGTACGGGTGCAGGAATTCGTGGTCCAGGCCGTCGCCGTACGCCTCTTTTTGCGCCTGCAGCATGATTGCCTTCAGCTCGTTGACGGAAAGCGAGCCGTTTTCACGGCGCTTGAACACCTCCGATTCAAACAGATAGCGGCTGTAGATGTCGACAATGACTTGTCCTTCGCCGGAGATGGCATTTTCCAAAATGGCAAACGCCTCTTCCTCGGTCGCCTGCTGAAGCGCCGCTTTGGCGATGATCGTCTCGCAGAAGATGGAAGCGGTTTCGGCAATCGGCATCGGATAGTCGCTGTTCAAAAACGCTTCGTCTACCAGGCACTCACCGTGATAGCCGTGTCCCAGTTCGTGGGCCAACGTGCTCACGTCGTTGTACGAGCCGGTGAAGTTGGCCATGATCCGGCTTTCCTTGACGACGTGCAGGTTGTGGCAGAACGCGCCGCCCCGTTTGCCTTCGCGCGGTTCGGCGTCAATCCAGCGGTTGTCAAACGCACGCGCGGCGTAGTTGGCCAGCTTTTCACTAAAGCTGCCGAAGTGTTTGACGATAAAGTCCCGCGCCTCTTGATACGTAAAGCGCATGTCCGCCTCTCCCACGGGCGCAAACAGATCGTAGAACGGCAGTCCGTTCGCGTGGCCCAACAGCTTCGCTTTCGTCCGGTAGTACTTGTGAAAGACGGGCAGGCTTTCGCGCATCGCGGTCAACATCGCGTCCAGCGTTTCCTTGTCCATGCGGGAGTCCTGCAGCGTTTTGTCGAGAGCAGATTCGTAGCCGCGCAGTTTGACGGTGGTGATCACCTCGCCCTTGATGCCGTTCAGGCAGGCTGCAGACGATTCCTCGATTTTCTTGTACGCGGCCAGTTCAGCCTCATACGCCGTCCTGCGCACTTGCGGATCTTTTTCGTAGGCCATGTTGCGCACGACCGACAGCGGCAGCTGTTTCGCTTCGCCATCGACGGTGATGTCTACCATTAGTGTGGAGGTGAGCAGTTCCTGCAGCTTCGACCATGCGTTGGAGCCGGTGTTTTTCATCTTTGCCAGAATGATTTCTTCTTTTTCGCTCAGCAGGTACTTTGCCTTTTGCGCCGTCTCGGTGAGGAAGAACCGGTGCGTTTCCAGCAGCGGAGACTGGCTGATCAGACTGTCCAGGCCGGAAAGCGATCCCAACCACTTTTGAAACTGGACGCCTGGCTCCACCAGTTCCACCGCCTGCTCCTGAATCCGCTCCACCAATTGCAGGGCGCGTTCGTTTTTTGCGTCGACACTGGCGGTCAGCTCGGCAAAATGATACAAACGGGACTGCGTTTGCAGCACAGACGTCAGTTTGGTTATGTACGTTTCCATTTTGTTCACGGCGTCATCCTGCCCATGCAGGTGCTCTTTGCTCCACGCTTTCAGTTCCTTCATCTCACTGCACAATTTGTCCCAATCTTTTTGCAGTTCCGGGGAATCGAAAGACGGGTACAACACGTCCAAACTCCAGCGCATCTCCATACACACGTGCCTCCTTAGCAACTTCTTGATCAATTCCTTCCTTATTGTAAAAAAAATCTTATGGAGTGAGCAAGTTTTTCAAAAGGAACCCCTACCCTGATTCCGGGTAGGGGCAACGCTTACACTTTCATCTTTGTTTCGGGATGCTGCACCAGGGTCTGCCGCTTGATCGCCAGCGTCAGCAGGGAGCACAGGAGTAAAAACCCGCTGAGAAAAAACAAGCTGGCTGTCATGCTGCCCGTCGCTTCGTTCAAATACCCGAGCGCATAAGGGCCGAGAAAACCGCCCAGGTTGCCGATGGAGTTGATCAACGCGATGCCCACCGCCGCCGCTTCCTCGCTGAGGAACAGCGCAGGCAGCGCCCAGAACGGTCCAAAGAAGCTGTATATTCCAGCCGTCGCCACACCCATCATGAGGACGGAGAGGTACGGATCGTCGGTAAAGGCGCAGATGATCAACCCGAGCGCTCCCACCGCCGGAGGGATAGCCGCGTGCATCCGCCGTTCCCCGGTACGGTCCGAGCGGCGGGCCCATGCAATCATCGCCAATCCGCCGATCACATAGGGAATCATCGTAACCAATCCCACCTGCGTATTGGTCAGCTTGCCGGACAGCAGCTTGATGATCGTCGGCATCCAGAAACCGATTCCGTACAACCCCACGACCAATGTGAAGTAAATCAGGGCCAGATGCCACACGCGCGGGTTGGCCAGCACGTCTTTGGTCGTATACCGCTTTTGGTGCTGTTTGGCCATCTGTTCGCGAGCCAGTTCCGCATTGAGCCACTGCTTTTCTTCCGCAGTCAGCCAATGCGCGTCATCGGGACGGTCCGTCAGGTAGAAATAGGTGACAACGCCGCAGATGACCGCCGGGATACCTTCCAGGATGAACATCCAGCGCCATCCCGGCATGCCAAACCAGTTGATGTTGTCCATGATCCAGGTGGAGATTGGGGCCCCGATGATATTGGAAGCGGCCAGCGCCGTCATGAACAAGGCAAACGCGCGCGCCTGCTCCCGTGCCCGAAACCAGTACGTGATGTACAAGATGATCCCCGGGAAGAAGCCCGCCTCTGCCACGCCGAGAAGAAAGCGGAGAACGTAAAGGTGCATGGCGTTCTGCGCCCATGCCGTGACGATCACGACCAGCCCCCAGCTCACAATGATGCGGGCGATCCAGATGCGGGCACCAATCCGGTGCATCAGGATATTGCTGGGTATTTCAAATAGAAAGTACCCGATGAAAAAGATGCCGGACACAAGGCCGAACACCTCGGCGCTCAATCCCAGCGCCTGGTTCATCTCCAGAGCCGCGTAACCCAGATTGACCCTGTCCAAGAACGCAACGATGTACAGCAGAAAAATAAAGGGGATGATTCGCCGCATCACCTTGCGGACAGTCCGCTCGCCGACGGATGGCTGCACGGTTTGTTCCTGATTCATTGGCGTTCCTCCTTCGCGCATTTCAAGCGTGAACCGGCTGTGTCAGATAGGTCAGTGCGGACAGGGCAAACAGTTGGGTCGTCTCCACGAGTTGTGCGATGTCCACGTATTCGTCGACGTGGTGCGGGATGTGCCGGTCCCCCGCGCCGGTGGTCAGGATCGGGATGCCGGCCTTGTGCAAAAACGTCCCGTCGGTGGCGCCGGGCACTCCGTTGAAGACCGGCTCCTTTTTCGCCACTTCCCGGTATGCTGTCGCGACCGCCTGCACCACTTCCGCCTCCATTGGCGTCAACGTCCACGGGCGCTCCTCGATCACGTCCAGCACGGCCTTGAACTGGTCATCCTCGTGCGCCAGCCGCTCCAGAATGTCGTTCATCTCCCGGCGCAGCACATCGTGATCCTGACCAGGCACCGTGCGGATGTCCAGCGTAGTCATGCACTGATCGGGAACGACGTTGATCTGCGGTTCTCCCTTGACCGGGGCCTGCACAATCGTCGGCGTGATGCTGGGCCACCCGAGCATGGGATGCTCTCCCAGACGTTCCTTCTCTCGTCGTTCCAACTCCTCCAGTGCGAGTATCACCCGGGCCATGCGGGTGTTGGGATTCACCCCGGTCAGCGGCATGGCGCCGTGGGCCATTTTTCCGTAGGTCCTGAGGATCGCCCGCATTGCCCCTTTCTGCGTGATGCAAAGCTGGTTTTCCTCGGGCTCGCAGATGATCGCAGCATCCACACCGTCCGCCCACCCGCGGCGGATGAAATCCTTGATCCCGATCATCATGCCTTCTTCGTCGCAAGGGATGCAGAGCAGAATTTTGCCCGGAAATGGGATGGCGGAACGCTGAATCGCCTTGACGGCACAGATTGCCGCCGCCAGGTTGCCTTTTGTGTCGCAGGCGCCCCGGCCGTAGATGCGGCCGCCTGCGATCTGCCCGCCGAACGGGTCGTAGCTCCACGCGTCGCGGTCCCCCTCCGTCACGACGTCCGTATGCGCCTCAAAGAGAAGCGTTTTGCCCGGACGGCCGGAATCGTAAAAGGCGATCACGTTGGGCCGCCCCGGCACCACTTCCTCGTAAAATACCTGAAGTCCCATCTGCTGCAGGGTCTCGGCGACAAATTGGGCGACCCGCTCTTCGTTGCCATCCGGCTGACCTGGCCGATACACGCTCGGGATGCGCACCAACTCCTGCGTCAGGCGAACGACTTCCTGCTCATCGACATAGGAAATGACTTGATTCATGGACAATCGCTCCTCTCCAGATTCTGCACGGATACCGCGATGGGACGGCATTCCGCTGGTCCGTTTCCGTCAGTCCCCCTGCATCACAACTTCCGCCGCTGTCTCACATGCACGCAACCGACAGTACATCATCCCGCTGTCACAAATCTCCTGAAATTTTTGACTTTTGTTTGCCGGCCGAGCCGATTTTCTTCCACGCCACCACGACAGCCAGCGTCACGATAACGGAGACGATCGCTTCCGGAAGGCCACTGAACACCGCTACGCTGGCAGCGACGCCGACCGGCATGTAGCCGCGGATAACCGCCATCCCGAGCACCAGGATCGTGTTTGTCATCGAACCCACAAAGCCGGCAAGGGCAATCGCTGCATGCTCGTTGAGACGCCGCAAACCCGTGTACGTCAGGTACGCCGTGACCCCGATAAACAGCCGCGGCAGGATGGCGACCAACGGGTCTTTAAACAGCGGAACTGTGGCATTTAAAAAGGAAGAAACACCGAAAATGAGACCAATCACCAACCCAACGCCCCACCCTTCCACAATGCCGCCGATCACTGCCGGGATGTGCATGATCGTCGCATTGCCTGCCGCCGTCGGGACCGGAATGAAGCCGAGGCGCGTCACGCCCAGCAGGATGGCAATGGCCCCTAACACACCGGCGATCACAATTTTGCGAACCGTCAAGCCCTTTTCCATGCGTCTTCCCTCCTAATTGAATGCTGATTATTGGCGATTTTTCCGTCCAGCAAGCACTCTCCACTACCAGGGTATCGCCACCATCACCGCAGCCATGACCACGCTTGCAGCAATGGCAGCGTAATCCCTGCCGTGCGCCTTGTAGTGGGCGTAGCGCGTTCGAGCCGCTCCCGGCGTGTAGCAGCGCGCCTCCATGGCGAGAATCAGGTCCTCCGCGCGAGACAGCGCCACGTTAAACAGCGGGATGAGAATCGGCAGCATGTCTTTCGTCCGTTTTACGATTCGCCACCACTCGCCGGTGCCAAAGTCGGCGCCGCGCGACGCCTGGGCCTTCATCATCTTTTCCATTTCCAGCGCAAAGGTGGGCACGAAGCGGATCGCGATGGTGATGATCAGGGCGAACGCGTGAACGGGAAACCGGATGGCTGCAAGCGGCCGTAACAGCCGCTCCATCCCGTGCGTCAGCTCGGTCGTCGACGTGCTGAGCGTCAGCACGCTGGAGAGAAAGATCACCTCCACAAACCGCATTGCCGACACGATCACCAGCCGAACGCTTTCGCTGGAGATGGTCACAATCCCGTACTGGAGATAGATGGTCCCGCCTCGGGCGATTTCCCCGTAAAAAAGCAGCTGCAACACGGCCAAGATGAGGATGAACGGCACAGCCGGTTTTACCCCGGACAGGCCGTAGCGCAGCGGAATCCTGGCGAGGTGAAACAGCCACAAGCAGACAAGGAGACCGAACAGGTTGCCCGCGTAGGTGCCGCAGATCGCAATCGCGAGGATGAGGATGACAAAGGCGGCCAACTTAAACCGCGGATCGAGCCGGTGCACGATCGAACCTGTCGGCAGATACTGGCCGATCGTGATGTTTCGGGTCAATTCAAATTCGGCGGACATGCGAATCCCTCCTCACCGCCTGATCAACGTCACGATTTGCTCCGCTGCTTCTTCGGCGCGGTACGCCCCCACATCGACCGAATACCCCTGGTCCCGCAGCCGGTAGAGGATGTCGACGCTCTCCGGCGTTCCGATCCGATGGGCGCGCAAAATTTCCTGGTTGCCAAAGATGTCGCGCGGGGTGCCTGTGCAGACGGTCCGCCCGCCGGCCATGACATAGACGCGGTCGGCCAGCCGGGCCACTTCCTCCATGTTGTGGGAGACGAAGATGACCGTCAGGCCTTCCTCTCGGTTTAGCCGGCGTATCCGCTCCAACAGCTCGTTGCGCGAACGCGGGTCAAGCCCGGCCGTCGGTTCGTCCAGCACCAGTACCTTGGGCGCAAGCGCCAGCACGCCGGCCAGGGCCACCTTCCGCTTTTGGCCGCCGCTGAGCGCAAACGTCGGTCTGTCTTTCATCTCCTGAAACGACAGCCCGACCAGCTCCATGGCCCACTGTACGCGGCGCCGCACCTCATCCAGCGGCAGCCCCATCTTGAACGGGCCGTACGCTACGTCATCGCCGACCAGCTTCTCGAAAATCTGGTCTTCCGGGTTTTGAAAGACCAGCCCCACCTGACGCCTGAGCGCTTTTACGTCCAGCTTCGGATGGGAGACGTTCAGCCCGTTGACGATGACGGTGCCGGACTGGGGACGGATCAAGCCGTTGAAATGTTGAATCAGCGTCGATTTGCCCGATCCGGTGTGACCGATGATGGCGATACACTCCCCTGCTGCCACCTGCATGGTCACGTCGGTGAGGGCGCGGTGCTCCAGCGGGGTGTTCTGCATGTACACGTGTGACAGATTCCGTACTTCAATGATCGGCTGACTCATGATCCGCTCGCCTCCGCCCGTTTAAGCGTGAGCCTGTTTACTTCCGCCACCACTTCCTCGTTGTGAATCAGCGCAGGGGAAAACGCCGGCACTTCCCGGTGGACCCATGCGGCAATCCGGCTGGCGTCCGGGACGTCCAAGTGAAGCTCACGCAGCCGCTCATGCTGGGCAAACACGTCCCGCGGGGTGCCCTGCAGCGCGATCCGGCCGCCTTCCATCACGATCACCCGGTCCGCTGCCGCCGCTTCTGACATGTGGTGCGTCACGTTCACGATCGTCATGCCTTCGCGATGAAGTCTGCGGACGACAGCAAGTATCTCCTGCCGTCCGAAGCTGTCCAGCATACTGGTGGCTTCGTCCATCACCAGACACTGCGGTTTCATCGCGAGGACGCCGGCAATCGCGATCCGCTGCTTCTGTCCCCCAGACAGATGGTGCGGCGGCCGGTGGCGGAACGCGCTCATGCCGACGGACTCCAGGGCAAAGTCGACGCGCTGCTTCATTTCCTCCGGCGGCACGCCGATGTTTTCCAGCCCAAAGGCGACATCCTCCTCCACGATGGTGGCGACAAGCTGGTTGTCGGGATGTTGAAAAACCATGCCGACAAGGCTGCGGATCTCGTGCATCCGCTTCTTGTCCCGGGTATTGATGCCGTTTACCCAAACATCGCCTTCCCGCGGCGTCAAGATGCCATTGAGGTGTTTGGAGATCGTCGATTTTCCCGAGCCGTTGTGGCCAATAATGGCCAGGTGTTCACCCCGGTACACCTCAAAGGAGACGCCGTGCAGGACGGGAATCTGCTGTTCGTGGTTCACCTGATAGGAAAACGAGACGTTTTCTACGCGAATGAGCGGCTCGTTTGTCATGCGTTCCCCTCGCTTTCACTTAAATTCCCCGCCCGCCGTCCACGTTGACAATTTCCCCGGTCACCATTCGGGACAAGTCGCTGCACAGATAAAGAGCAGCATGAGCGATATCGTCCGGCTGGATCAGGCTGCCGAGCGGGACGCTGCTGACAAAGATCTCCTGCGTGTCCCTGGAGATTTTCTCCGCATCCCCGCTCATGAATTGGCGCAGCATCGGCGTCTCCGCCGGACCGGGATTGATCCCGTTTACGCGAATCTTGTAGGGAGCCAGTTCGATTGCCAACGCCTTGGTCAGCATGATCGCCGCTCCCTTCGAGGCGCAGTACGCGTTTAGTCCCGGGCGGGCGCGGATGCCGGCGATCGAACAGATGTTGAGGATCACGCCGCTTCCCCGCTGTTTCATGACGGGAACGACGTACCTGGACGTCAGGTAGATGGACTTGACATTGACATCCATGATCCGCTGCCACAGCTCTTCCGACACCTCCTCGACCGGGGTAAACGTCATCGGCACCCCGGCGCAGTTGACGACGGCGTCCACCGTGCCGAAGCGCTGAACTGTACGCTCCACCATCCCCTTTACTTCGGCGTCAACGGCCACGTTTGCCGGAACCGCCCATGCGTCAGAGCCGCACGCTTCGGCTGTCTCCCGGGCGGCTTCCCCGTTCCAATCGACGACGGCCACCCGTGCCCCCTCCCGCACAAAGCGGCGGCAGATCGCTTTTCCCATGCCGGAACCGCCACCCGTGACGATAACCGCCTTGTCTTTCAACAGCATTGGCACGCCCCCCCTACTGTTTCAGATTCATCACGACCATGCGCAGGTCGGTCATCTCTTCGATCGCGTAGCGCGGCCCTTCCTTGCCCAGACCGCTGTTCTTGATGCCGCCGTAGGGCATCACGTCATTGCGGTACGTAGAGACGTCGTTGATGATGACGCCGCCGTACTCCAGCACCCGTGCAGCCCGCATGGCAATGTTCAAATCGTTGGTGAAAATGCCTGCCTGCAGGCCGTAGCTGGATGCATTGGCGACGGCAAAGGCTTCCTCGATGGTGCGGTAGGGGATGATGGTGACGACCGGGGCGAACACCTCCAGACAATTTACCTTCATCTCCGGGGTGGTTCGCGTCAGCACCGTCGGATGGAACACGGCTTTGTCCCGCCGGCCTCCGCAAAGCAGCTCCGCCCCCTGCGCGACAGCTTCCTGCACCCAGTTTTCCGCTCGGATCGCTTCCGCTTCGCTGATCATCGGCCCGACGTCCGTCTCCGGGTCTTCCGGATCGCCTACGCGCAGTTGACGAACCTCGTGCAGGAATGCCTCTGTAAACGCTTCGGCGACACGCTCGGCCACGAGGATTCGCTGCACGGCGATGCAGGCCTGCCCCGCGTTGTGAAAGCTGCGCTGGGCGATCAGCTTCGCCGCCAGGTCAAGGTCGGCGTCTTCGTGGACGATGTTGGGGGAGTTGTTGCCCAGCTCCAGCGCCACGGGTCGCAGGCCGCTGCGCTGCTTGATGATGGCGCCCACCTCCGCCGAGCCGGTAAAGGTGTACATGGCGATCCGGGGATCGTCCAGCATCCATTCTCCCACCTGGCTGCCGGAGCCGGTGACGATGTTGACGTGCCCTTTTGGAAGGCCGGCTTGTTCCAACAGTTCCACCAGCAGAAAGGACGCGATCGGCGTGGCGGTCGCCGGTTTCAGCACCACTGTGTTGCCTGCGGCGATGGCGGGAGCGACCTTATGCGTGCCGAGGAGCAGCGGATAGTTGAACGGCGTAATCGCCCCGATCACCCCTTTGGGCACGCGGATGGCAAAGCCGATCCGGTTTTCCGCACCCGGCGTAGCCGCGAGGGGCACCATCTCACCGGCAATCCGCTTTGCTTCCTCGGCCGACAGCCGCAGTGTATTGATGACACGGTCCAGCTCGCCCCGGGCGTCTTTGCGTGTCTTGCCCACTTCCCTGACCAGCGACAGTTCCAATTCCTCCCGGCGTTGTTCGGCAATCCGGCTTGCCTCCAGCAGGATGTCTGCGCGCATGCTCGGCGTCAGGGTGCTTCGGCGGAACGTCTCCAGCGCGCATGTGACGGCGTCTTCCACGTGCTGCCGCTTTGCCTTGGCGATCGTGGCGATGACCTCGCCCGTGTACTTGTGAGTGACGGGAATGCACTCGTCTGTCTCCACCCATGTACCGTCGATGTACAGTCGGTAGTGATGCACCTGTGCCTGTGTCCTTTCCATAGGTCATCCTCCCCTGCGGTATAGTTGTTCACGGATGGCCTGCCCCATCTCCCGCGTGGTGGCTGTCCCGCCGAGGTCCGGCGTGCGGACGCGCCGCTCCGCCAGGACGTCTTCGATGCTGTCCAGCACCAACCTGCCCAGTTCCCGCTCGCCCAGGTGATCCAGCATCATGCTCACGCTCCAGATGGTCGCGATCGGATTGGCAGTGCCTGTGCCCGCGATGTCGGGCGCCGATCCGTGAATCGGTTCAAACATCGAAGGGTAGTTTTTTTCCGGATTGATGTTGCCGGACGGGGCCAATCCCAGCCCGCCGACGAGGGCCGCACCCAGGTCGGTCAGGATGTCACCGAACAGGTTGCTGGCGACGACGACGTCAAACGTTTCCGGGCAGCTGACAAAATAGGCGGACAGCGCATCAATGTGTGTCAGCCGGGTCTCAATCTCCGGGTACTCCAGGCTCACTTCCTTGACGATTTCGTCCCAAAACGGCATGGAGTGGTTGATGCCATTGGACTTCGTCGCCGCTGTCAGGCGCCGCTTGCCGGTTTCTTTTGCCAGCCGATAGGCGTAGCGCACGATCCGCTCCACGCCGTAACGGGTGAAGACGTTGTTTTGCACCGCCAGCTCATACGGTGTGCCCTCGTGCAGGCGTCCGCCCATGTTGGAGTACTCACCTTCTGTGTTTTCCCGCACGACGACAAAGTCGAGATCGGCGTGCCCCTTGCAGCGCAGCGGACTCTCCAGCCCGCGCAGCAGCTTGATCGGCCGAAGATTGACATACTGCTGAAACGCTCGCCGGATCGGAAGGATCAACTCCCAGACGGAGATGTGATCAGGCACGCTGGGATCACCGATCGCCCCGAGCAGGATGACGTCAAACTGCCGCAGGGTCGTCAGGCCGTCCTCCGGCATCATCCGCCCGTGCTCCTGGTAATACCGGCAGTTCCAGGGAAAAGTCGAGGTCTCAAAGGCAAGTCCGCCGTGAATCTCGGCAGCCGCCTGCAAGAGAGCGAGTCCCTCCTCCATCACCTCCGGTCCGATACCGTCTCCGGCAATGACCGCGACCGCGTAATGCTTCATCGTGGCTCCTCCTTTGCCATGAGGATGCCCTTTTTCACTTGCAAATCCCATACCACAGTCGGTATATTCATAATTTTCAGTCGTATTGTGGCATGTACGGTCGCTACTCGTTGCATGGCGTACACTCGTTGTTGCAAAACGTGCAACATGTGTTGCAATCCATGCAGCATGTGTCACCGGCGCGTTCCGTTGTATCCGTACTTTTTCAGCTTTCGCCACAGAGTAGTCCTGTCCATGCCGAGTATCTTCGCCGCCTCCATCCGATTTCCCTTTGTCTCTTCCAAAACTTTCCGAATCAGCATGGCTTCCTCAGATTCGCCCGGCTGCGGTCTATCGCGGACACGCTGGATTTTGCTGACAAAAAATTCGGCATCAGACGCGTCCAGGCGGTCGGATTGACACAACAGCACCATGCGCTCTACCACGTTGCGCAGTTCGCGCACGTTGCCGGGCCAGTTGTGCTGCTCCAGCAGGGCAAAGATCGCCGGGTCCACCTCCCTGATCGCTTTGTCTCTTCGCTCGCCCACCTCGTGAATGATCGACCAGACCAGGTCGGGGATGTCTTCTTTCCGCTCTCGCAGCGGAGGGATTTCCAGCGTCAGCACGTTCAGCCGGTAGTAGAGATCGGAGCGAAACTGGCCGGACGCTATCTGCTGCTCCAGATCGCGGTTGGTCGCAGCGATGATCCGCACGTCGACGGGCACGATGCGCTCCCCGCCGATTCGCCTCACCTTTTTCTCCTGCAGGACGCGAAGCAAAAGGGCCTGGATCGGCAGCGACAGCTCACCGATTTCGTCCAGGAACAAGGTGCCGCCGTGGGCCAGCTCAAACAGCCCCGGCTTTCCTCCCCTGCGCGCTCCGGTGAATGCTCCATCCTCGTAGCCGAACAATTCGCTTTCCAACAGGTTGCCGGGCAGAGCAGCGCAGTTGACGGCGATGAACGGACCGGCCGAGCGTTGGCTGACCAGGTGAATGCCCTGCGCAAACAGCTCTTTTCCCGTCCCGGTCTCCCCCGTAATCAGTACGGTCGCCTCCGTCTTTCCGAAACTGGCCGCCCACGCTTTCGCCTCGCGGATGGCCTGCGAGCAGCCGACGATGTCTTCCAGCCGGTATTTGGCCTCCAGTCCGCTCTCCATGTAGTGCTTGCGGATGCGCATTTCCATTTTTTGTACGTCGGTGATCTCCTTGAATGTGGAGACTGCTCCCACGATCTCGCCATCCACAATGATCGGCAGGCGGTTGATGATGATCTGCCGGTTGAGCACGGTAGCGATGTCGCCGATCTCCTTTTTGCCGGTCGCCAGGATGCGCAGCATGTCGGAATTCGGAATGTAGCGGGTGATCTTCTCTCCGACGATGTCGGCGGGGAGGCCGAGGATTTCGATCGCGTTCTTGTTTACCCAGATGACGGTGGAATCCCGGTCGACGGCGATGATGCCGTCATGCGAGGCGTCCAAAATGGCCTGGATGTGGATGTTGCTATTCACTTTGCCGCATCCCCCTCTTGCGCCCGGTCCACCAGGGCGTTCACTTCCGCGGGCGGTTTTCGCGCCGTTCGCCGTTTGGTCCTGCGCTTCTTCTGCCTGAGGACCACCAGCGCCGCCAGCATCAACCCCAACGTTGCCAGCTGAATCGGCTGCACCATCTCGGGGACTACCCACCCGCTCATCCCGAGCAGATGGAATAGTACAGCCACGTACAGCAGAATGGCGGCCAGATTTTTGGCTTTCATCTCCCGTCACTCCTTTTTCCCGGCGTGGGGACGAGTTCATTTTCTGTGGGTGCAAGAAACTCCCGTGAAGCGCCATCGGCTCCACAGGAGTTTTTCAAGTGTCCGGCAGCCACCGCGTTCCCGTCAGATCGGACGAAGGGGGACGCGGTCCATTCCGGACAGGCGTTCCACCATCTCCACCCACGCCTGCGGCTTTTGCGGCAGGACGGCGTAGTAGCGGGTGAGGAAGGTGACGATCAGATCGGCTTCCAGGCTGTCCTGGTCCTCGTTAGTCGGCAGGAAGCACAGGTCAAGACCGGAAACGGCCTCGCCGTCATTTTGCCAGGACGGATGGACATACGGGAAGTCAATTCGCTTGTACCCGAGATGGGACAGCACTTCCCGCCGCACGAATGGGTCCATCGGCTTGATCCCGCCAAATTCGTGGTTCTCTACCCGGTACGGATCGTAAATCTCTGCGAACATGCCGTATAACTGCTTGCCCTGCGCCGCAGCGAGGGCGTTCAGGTCCTTTTGCCGTTCACGCGCGAGAAAACGTCCGATGCCAAGCCCCTCCCGCCCTATAATCGTAAAGTCGGTCATGGCCACGTTCAGGTCGGCGTAGTAGCGGTACTCGGTCGCCCCTACGACCTCGCCTTCGTGGACGGCCACAAATACGCGGATGCCCGGGTCTTCCAGCGGTTCTTTCCACAAGTCAAACGCCAGCACTTCTTCCGGCGGAAACACTTCCTGCATCAGGCGATGCATGCGCGCAAACAAGGGATCGTCAATGCTTGCAATGCGAATGTACTGCACGGATCTATTCCTCCTCGCCTATATTTATGGTATTTATGGGCGCTCGATTGTCTGCATGGAGCACTATTGTCCCGTTGCGGACAAAAAGGGGTTTTTCCACTCCATCAGCGCAGCGTAATTGCGAGATTCTTCGTCTTCCAGGTAGTTGGCCACCACTTTCAGGGGTGTGCGGCCGCAGCGCATCAGAAACGTCACGACCGGATCCTTCAGATCCCCCGCTACCACCTTTTCCAGGTACGCTTCCGCCGTCATTTGGTCGGCGTACCGGCCGTAGCCGGGCATGCGGCCGCCTCCCAACAGGCGCTTCAGCCCTTTGTGGACGACCAGTTCGTACATTGCCTGCATCATCCATTTGCCCAGCCCCAGCTTGCGGTGGGACGGACGGATGCAGATGTCCACGATGTACAGGGTGTCTCCGTTGGGATCGTGGTTGCGAATGTAGCCGCTGTCGGTCACTTCCTCCCAGGTGTGGTCCGGGTGGGCCGGGTCAAACGTGACCAGCAGGCCGGTGATGGAGCCGGCGAGGACGCCGTCCACCTCGACGCAGACGGCTCCCTCGGGAAACAGGGTGACGTGGTTGGTCAGCTGCTCCTTGTTCCACCACAGTTCCGAGGGAAACGGCGGCGGAAAGCTCTCCTGCTGGATCCGGATCAGCTCGTCAAAGTCGTCCGGCGTATAATTGCGGATCATCGCCTTGACCGGCTTGTCCTGATCAAAGACGTACAGCTCTTTGCGGTACATGAGGCTTCCCTCCGTTTTACTTCCAATCAGGATACAGGTCGATGCGGCGATCGCGCCAGGTGGTGACGGAGCCTTTTTCCCGCACGTCGTACAGGAGCTGCAGATCCAGGTCGGCGGTGACGATCATGTCGTGGTTGATCTCCCCTTCTGCCAGGACGCCGCGCGGCGGGAACGGCACGTCGTTGGGCGTCAGCACGGCCGCTTGCCCAAAGTTGGCCCGCATGAAATCGACCGTAGGCAGCGAGCCGACAGTGCCCGTGACGACTACGTACACCTGGTTTTCAATGGTGCGCGCATGGCTGGTGTAGCGGACGCGGTGGAACGCGTGCCGATCGTCGGTGCACGACGGGCAGAAGATGACGTCGGCACCGCGCGCCTTGGCCATCCGCACCAGTTCGGGAAACTCGATGTCGTAGCAAATGATCACGGCGATTTTCCCTTTCTCCGTCTCGAAAATCTCCAGTCCGTCTCCTGCGCCCATGTTCCATCCCTTGATTTCCCACGGGGTGATGTGGACCTTTTTCTGACGGCCGACACGTCCGTCCGGGTAAAAAAGGAAGGCTGTGTTGTAGAGCCGGCCGTTTTCTTCAATGATGTGGGTGCCGCCGATGATGTGCATGCCATGCCGGGCGGCCAGCGTGGAGAACAGATTGACGTAGTCCTCCGTAAACGATGGGAGGGCGGTAATGGGCAGGGCGCTGCCTGTCCCGTCGCCAATTGACATCAGCTGCGTGGTGAACAGTTCCGGAAACAGCAGGAATTCCGTTTCGTACTCCTCCGCCGTTTTCACGTAGTGCTCCACCTGGCGGGCAAATTCATCAAAACTTTGTATGGTATGCAGGTGATACTGCACCGCGGAGACGCGCATCTTCATGAAGACGATTTCCTCCTCACAATATTCGTGATAGCTAAACTATAGCAAAAAAGCGCGCCAAAGTCTTCCTGCGGCCGCACTTTTGCCGCAGGTATCCTGAATACGGAACACGGCTGTCTGTACCAGGACAGACAGCCGTATGGAGAAATGCCGATTGGCGAAACCCATGACAGCCGGCGTTCACTAACGCCTATCGGAGCGCGGCCATCCGCAAGGCGGTGCGGTACAACAGTTCAGTGCCGAGCGCGATGTCTTCGGGGGAGGCATACTCCTGCGGGTTGTGACTGATGCCGTCCTTGCAGCGGACGAAAATCATCCCGTACTCGCAAGCGTAGGAAAGCGCCAAGGCGTCGTGGAACGGGCCGCTCATCAGTTCGGGCGTCGTAAGTCCCATCCGTTTGCTTTCCTCCCGCATCACTGCCTTGATCCACTCGGCGCAGTAGCGCGGCTCGCTGTTTGTGTCTTCGGTGATCGTGTACGCAAGTCCGCATTCGACCGCGGTCTGTTCGATTACCTCGCGCAGTTCCGCCTCCCGCCGGTTTCGCCGGTCAAGGTCGATATCGCGCAGGTCGATGCTGAACCTGACCCGCTCCGGGATGATGTTGCGCGAATCGGGGAAGACCTCCAGATGGCCGACGGTTCCCACCGTGGGAGCGTTCGGGTCCTGACTGGCGATCTTGTTCAGGGCGGCAATTACCTTGGCGGCCCCCACCAAGGCGTCACGTCGCATCGACATCGGCACGGAGCCGGCGTGACCGGCAAAGCCGGCAAATTCCACAGTCCACCAGAGCGGACCGGAGATGCCGGTGACAATGCCGACGGGCTGCCCCGCCTGATCCAGTACCGGCCCCTGCTCAATGTGCAGTTCCAGATACGCCCCGATTGCCCCGGCCGGATAGACGGAGTCGGCAAGCCGCTCCGGGTCACAGCCAAAGTCGATCAAGGCCTGTCTGCGCGAGATGCCGTTTTTGTCCGTTCGTTCCAACTCTTCGGCCTCCACCTGCCCGAGGATGCCGCGAGAGCCGAACAGCCCCTTTTGAAACCGGCAGCCTTCTTCATCGCAAAATGCGACCACCTCAATCGGCCGCTCTGGCTGAAATCCGTTTTCGATCATCGTCTGCACCGTCTCCAGCCCGCCGAGCACGCCGATCGTGCCGTCAAAACGGCCGCCATACGGCTGGGAGTCGATGTGCGAGCCGATCATCAGCACCGGCGCATCCGGCTGTCTTCCCTCCAGCCGCCCGATCAGGTTGCCAAAGTGGTCGATCCGCGTCGTGAGTCCCGCCTCCTCCATCCAGCGTTTGACCAGTTCCACGCCCGCCCGGTCCTCGGGGGACAGCGCCAGCCGGCACACCCCCGTCTCCCCGATTTTGCCGATTTGCGCCAATGCCTCGATCCGCTGCTGCAAGCGTTCCCGGTTGATCGCAAGCGCTCCTGCCTCGGTATTCATCCCTTCCTGACCTCCCTGCCCTGTTTTTGGTAGACAATCTCTCCGTCGATCATGGTGAGCTCCACTTGCAGGTCCCTGATCCGCTCCGGTGCTGCGTCGAGAATCCGCCCGTTCAAGACGACCAGATCAGCCAGTTTTCCCGCTTCGATGCTGCCTTTGATGTCCTCTTCAAAGCTGGCGTAGGCGCCGTTTACGGTAAACAGGCGAATCGCCTCCATCACCCCGATCCGCTGACGGTCCCCCACGACCCGTCCGCTTTTGCTCCTGCGGTTGACGGCGGCGTGAATGCCCAACAGCGGTGAAAAATCCGTCACCGGGCAGTCTGAACCCCCTGCCGACACGATACCGCTTTGGAAAAAGTCGCCGACGGGATACATGTGGCTGACCCGATCGCCGATGCTCCGGACGTAACCGTCGCCGTACTCGTAGAGAAAGGCGGGATTGGGAATCGGCACGACGCCAAGACGGGCCATCCGCTCGACCAAGTCGGGGGCGGAGACGCCGGCGTGCTCGATGCGGTGGCGGTGGTTGCCCCGCGGATGTTTGCGCAGCGCGTCCTCGATACAGTCGAGCAGCAGGTCAATGGCCCGGTCCCCCTGTGCATGAGCGGTAATCTGGAACCCTTTTGCATGCGCTTCTCCCAAAATCGTATGCAGCTCGTCCCGGTTGTAGTAGAGGATTCCGCAGTCGCCGGGACGGTTGTCGTACGGCTGCCGCATCGCCATCGTCGCTGCGGTGCTGGCTCCGTCCACGAACACTTTGGCGGGGCCAATCCGAAACCGCTCGTCTCCCAACCCTGTCACGACACCTGCCTCCATCATGCGGCGGACGAAGGCGTCTGACTCGTTCAACGCGCAGATCATCGCGTAGATCCGCACTTTTACGTCGCCGCTCCGCACCGCTTTCTGCATCGCCCGCAGGTTGTCCGGCCCGTATCCGCCCGCGTCGTGCACACTGGTGATGCCCGCGGCCACAAAATCGTCCGAAGCCAGGCGCAGGGCTCTCCGGTACTCTTCCTCGCTAAATGCCGCCGTTTCAAACATCTTCATGTGCGCCGTTTCCACCAATAGTCCCGTCAGCGCCCCCGTCTCGTCCCGGTCAAGCCGTCCCCCCTGCGGATCGGGCGTATGTTCGTCAAACCCGGCCAAGGCGAGCGCCCGGCTGTTGACGACGGAGTGATGGGCGCAGGTCCGCATCACGAAAATGGGATGCTCCGTCGACACCTCGTCCAGTTCCTGCCTGGTAGGGTAACGCCGTTCCTTCATCCGGTTTTCGTCAAATCCGGAGGCGCGCACCCACGATCCCGCCGGCGTCCGTTCCGCCTGCCGCTTCAACGCCTCCAGCAGGCCGTCCACCGAGTCGATGCCCGCCGCCTTGCAGTCCACCCCCAATTTGTTCGTGCCGTAGAGTGTGATGTGCAGGTGGGCGTCGATGAATCCCGGCAGGAGACTCCTGCCTTCCAGATCAATCACGCGCGTGCCCGCGTGCACATGGCGGCGCATCTCTTCGTCTCCGCCCACGGCGACGATACGGTTTCCGCTCACCGCCACCGCTTCCGCCACGCGGTTTTGCGTGTCTGCCGTCACTACCTGTCCGTTCAGAAAAACGATGTCAGCCATCTCATCCCCTCCCTTTTCCTGCCCCTAGATTGTCGGCGACTTTTCCGCCGCTGCCCGAGTCCCGGACGCTGTCAGCCGGGCGGTCAGGACATGGACCACCCCCATCACCGCCACGTTGATGAGCAGGGCAATCACGCCCACGTTGATGTCCTTGATGAAGGCCGGCAGCGATGGAAACAGGGTGCCTATCGTCACATCGGCCACCGTCACGTAGACAACCGTCAGCACGCCGCAGGCAATGCCCGCAAACGCACCGTACTTGTTGACCAGCGGACGTGCGGGCAGGCTGAACAGCAGCGCCGGAAACAACTGCGTCACCAGGCTGTATCCCATCAACAGCAGCGTGACCAGCGCCTCTCCCCCGCTCAGCGTGTAATACAGGCAGATCAGCGAGAGCACGGGCACCAGCCCTTTGGCGATGCGGCCGATCCGCTCTTCTGTGGCCGCAGGCACAAACACGTGGATCACGTTTTTCGCCAACAGGGTGGCAGCCGTCATCAGCAGCATCGACCCGGGCACCAGGGCCGTGAGCAAACCGGCCGCGCCGATCAGTCCCACCACCCAGGGGTCAAACGTCCGTATCGACAGCCGCAAAAGCGACAGGTCGCCCTCCGCTCCCTGCAGTCCGGGAACCTGCAGGATCGCGGTGAATCCAACGAAGAAGACGAACAGCAGCATCAGGGTATAAAGCGGCAGCACGACCGTGTTTTTGCGAAACACGTTTTCATTTTTGGCGGAAAACACGGAGCCGAACGTATGCGGCCACATGTAAAACCCGAACACGGTCAAGAGCACGGTGGAGACAAACCAGGAGATGCTCATCCCTTCGTCAGGGAAAATCAAGAAGCCCGGCTTGGCCGCATCCACCGCTTCAAACATCGGCTGTATCCCGCCGTAGTAGTGATAGGGCAGATACAGTCCGAGGAAGACGACCACGAAAAAGATCATGATGTCCTTGATTACCGCCGTCCAGGCGGAGCCGTGAATGCCGGAGATCATGACGTAGATGGTCACCGCCAGCACGCCGATCCAGACGGCGGCCGTCGGAGCAATCGTCCCGTACGAGGTCTCCGACACGATAATCCCGAGCCCTTTAAACTGCAGCACCAGGTATGGAATGATCGCCAGCACGCCAACCGTGGAGACAAGGATGCCGAGCATCGGACTGTTGTACTTGCTGACGAAAAAATCGGGTTGGGAAACCAGCCTGTGCTCCTTGGCGTACCGCCAGATAGGCGGCAGCAGCCAGTAGGACAGCACGTACGCAAGCGAAATGTATGCCAGCACGTAGTAGGAGGGGGCGCCTTTCGAGTACGCCCAGCCGCTGCCGCCCAGAAACGTGAATGTGGTGTAGATCTCGCCGGCAACGAGCAGGAAGATGAAGACCGATCCAAAGCCGCGCCCGCCTACCGTCCACTGCTCCATGTTCATGTCTTTTCCTCTCTGGGCGCGGATGCCGAGGAAAAGCGACAGGGCAAGAAACAGAAAAAGGATGACGAGTGCCGGATTCACAGCTTCTCCCCCTTTCTGTCGGATTGGTCCAGCTTGTTGACGGCCAACATGATAAGCGAGGTCAGCACCACCCACATGACAATCCAAAACAGCACAAAAGGCATGCCCAACACGTACGGTTCCACCCGGTTGACAAACGCCACCCCGCCCAGCATTCCAATAAACGGCAGCGCACCCAGCGCATATTTGACCTTCATTCTCATCCCCCTTTTGGTATGCGGTTTGTCCCATTGCCGGCCGGCTTGTCGGACTTGTATGCTACTATTATCGAAAGATTCACTCTTTTCCTTTGTCCCGTCAGCCAGAAAGAACCGGCGCTTTTTGTCTGCGGGACCAACGAACGACACATGCAGCGTATGGGGAGGAGTCAGATGATTACTGTGCGTGAATTGATCGAGGTGGCCGGCATGGACACCACTGATGTGTTGGCCGGGGAAGCGTTTCTGGACAAGGAACTGCACGGGGTCACGTCGTTTGATTCACCCGACGGCCATCTCTGGCTGCGACCGGGAGAATTTGTCCTGACGACCGGTTTTCCGTTTGTCGCCCAAGGGCGGGAAACCGCTTCCGGCTTGATCCAGTTGATCGACGCCCTGGCGGAACGGGGAACACCTGGGTTTGCCATCAAGCTGGGCCGGTACATCGACGCGCTCCCGGAAGCGGTGATTGACCGTGCCAATGAAAGGCAGATGCCGGTGCTTTCGTTTCCCATGGAAAAGGGCTGGTCGGATGTGATCGTGCCGGTCACCAGCTACATCAACGCCAAACAACGGCAGGAACTGGACCGGACCCACGCCATCTACGAACGGTTTCACCGCCATCTCACCAGCGGAGGGAGTGTGGAAAATCTGGCCGAACTGCTGTATCACATCCTGGAGCGGCCAATCAGTATCTACCTGCGTACCCCTCGGAAAAAGCTGGACGTACCTGCCTCTGTCACCCACGCACCGCCGCTGGAAAAGCTGCTCGGCCGGACAGGCCCGAATGCATCCGCCCGTGAGCCCCTCACGCGTTACCGGGATCGTCACCTGATTCGCTGGCTTCTGCACAACGGCGAAACACAGGGGGCCATCCTGCTGTGGGAGGTGGAACGTGACCTCCACCCGTGGGAAAAGGTGGCGATAGAACAGACAGCCGCGCTGCTTTCGCTGGAAATCGAGCGGCACCAGACGCTCGCAGCGGCCTGCCAGCGTTTTCGCAACGACTTCCTGCACTTGCTGGTCGGCGGCTGTGACGCTTCGCGCGACCTCCTCTACCGCAAAGCAGAAGAAGCCGGCTGGAGCCTGGCGGACCACTATGCTGCCGCTGTGCTGAGCGATGCCGGCGCTCCCGACATCATGCACACCTGGAGGGAGCGGGTTTCTCTATTGGAGGCGCTGCGGAGCGAGTGGGAACATATCTCCCCGTCCGTACTCTGCGGCCTGGACCGTGAGAACCGGATTCTGCTCCTGTTCCCCGCCGACGCGGGCTCGGCGGAGCCATCCCCAGAGGCCGTGGAGAGCGTTAAGCGCATCGCCCGCCGTCATACGCGCCCGCTCTGTTTGGGCATCGGACGCCTCCATCCCGGTTTGGAGGCCGTCCCGCACAGTTATCGGGAAGCGGTGATCGCGTGCCGGGCCGCCCTGAACGCCGTCTCGAATGCCTCCGCCGACGGCCAATCAGCGCCGTTGGTCGTGCGATGGTTTGCCCGGCTGGGCCTGGAACGGGTGCTGTTTGCAGCGAGCCCCGAACAGGAAGCCAGGCGCCTGGCCGATGAATGTCTGAACAGTCTGAACCGCTACGACCGGGAGCGGAACGGACAGCTCGTTCGCACTTTGCGCGCGTTTTTGGAGGCCGATGGCAATCACGCGGTGGCGGCGGAAAAACTGTTCGTGCACAAAAACACCGTCAAGTACCGGCTGCATCTGATCCGCGAGCTGACCGGCCTGCAGCCGGAATGCGGCCGGGACCAGCTTCTGTTTCGCATCGCGCTGACCGTGCACAGCGCTGGATGAGGAATTCTTTAGCCGGGAGACAGACAAAAAAAGCCCCTGCTCCTCACAAAGGAAGAGCCGGGGGCATAGGGGGAAAACGACCGGCCTTACGCGTAATGTTCTTCGCGCAGCCGCTTGATCTCTTCGCTTTCCAGGTATTCATCGTAGGTCATCAACTTGTCGATGACGCCTTTCGGTGTGATTTCGATAATGCGGTTGGCGATCGTCTGCACGAACTGGTGGTCGTGGGAGACGAACAAAATCGTGCCTTCGAAGTCGATCAGCCCGTTGTTCAGCGCCGTAATCGACTCCAGGTCCAGGTGGTTGGTCGGTTCGTCCAGAATCAGCACGTTGGCGCCGGAGAGCATCATTTTCGCAAGCATGCAGCGCACCTTTTCGCCGCCGGAGAGGACGTTTGCCTTTTTCAGCGATTCGTCGCCGGAGAAGAGCATCCGGCCGAGGTAGCTGCGGATAAATGTCTCGTCCTGTTCTTTGGAATACTGACGCAGCCAATCGACCAGGGTCAGGTCGGTATTGAAATACTCGGAGTTGTCCTTTGGGAAATACGCCCGGGACGTGGTGACTCCCCACTCAAACGTGCCGCTGTCCGGCTCGACTTCGCCCATCAAAATGCGGAACAGCGTGGTTTTGGCCAGCTCGTTGGGGCCGACAAAGGCCACTTTGTCCCCTTTGTTGATCGTCAGCGTCAGGTTTTCGAACAGCTTTTCGCCGTCGACCGTCTTGCTCAAGCCCTCAATCGCCAGCAGGTTCTTGCCCGCTTCCCGATCGGGCTTGAAATTGATAAACGGATAGCGGCGGTTGGACGGTTTGATGTCCTCCAGCGTGATCTTCTCCAGCAGCTTCTTGCGGGAGGTCGCCTGCCTCGACTTGGAGGCGTTGGCGCTGAACCGGGCGATGAACTCCTGCAGTTCCTTGATTTTCTCTTCCTTCTTTTTGTTCTGTTCCTTGGCCATCTTCAGCGCCAGTTGGCTGGATTCGTACCAGAAATCGTAGTTGCCCACGTACAGCTGGATTTTGCCAAAGTCGATGTCGGCGATGTGCGTGCACACCTTGTTCAGGAAGTGACGGTCGTGGGAGACGACGATGACCGTGTTTTCGTAGTCAGCCAGGAAGTTTTCCAGCCAGCGGATCGATTCGATGTCCAGGTGGTTGGTCGGCTCGTCAAGGAGCAGAATGTGCGGGTTGCCGAAAAGCGCCTGGGCGAGCAGCACGCGCACTTTTTCGTTACCGGTGAGATCTTTCATCTTTTTGTCGTGCAGCTCGGCCGGGATGCCCAGCCCGGTGAGCAGTTCAGCGGCGTCAGCTTCGGCCATCCAGCCGTTCAGCTCCTCAAACTCCGCTTCCAGTTGGGACGCGCGCATGCCGTCCTCCTCGCTGAAGTCCGGCTTCATGTAGAGCGCGTTTTTCTCTTCCATGATTTCATAGAGGCGCTTGTGCCCCATGATGACGGTTTTCAGCACCTCGTATTCGTCGAACTCGAAGTGGTTCTGTTTCAGCACGGCGATCCGTTCGCCGGGCGTCACCGAAACGTGTCCGCTGGTCGGCTCGATTTCTCCGGCGAGAATTTTTAAAAACGTGGACTTCCCGGCGCCGTTTGCGCCGATCAGGCCGTAGCAGTTGCCGGGTGTAAACTTGATAGAGACGTCTTCAAACAGGACGCGCTTGCCGTAACGCAGCGTCACGTTATGTGTGCTAATCATCGCAATACCTGCCTTTTTCCAATCGTTCAAACATTTATCTTAGCAGAACCTGTTCTGTTTTGCAAAAAGGCAAGTCGATCGGGCGTCGCGACTTCGCCGGCTGAAACAGCAGACGCAGCGGACAGCGGCACGTTCCCTTCCTACGCTGATAGAACAACGGCATCGCGAGCACACTACCGATACAGCCCATGCCAATCGCGGAAAGGGGTGGAAACAGATGTCCAAGCATAACGGAGTCAAAAACGAACAAGGCGACAAGGAAAATCCGTCGCAAACCCGGTCCTCTACTACGATCGGTAAAGAAGAAACGCGCTCCAAACAGCGCGGGGAATAACGGTCATAAAAAACCGGTCCGCACCGCAGACCGGTTTTTTCATGTTCTTCTCCTAACCGTTTGCCCGCAGAGCCAGCGCGGAGGCAGCCGGCAGCGCCGCCTGGACAAACCGGTTCTCCGGCTCCACGTAGACATACACGTTGCGCAGCGTAATGTACAGGGTGTCGCCCGTCTGGACGTTCAGCTCGGCAAATTGCTGCAAGGTCACTTCCGCTTCCAACGTCTCCTGGGTATCCAGCCGCTTCAGCTCCAGCCTCATGAGCGACCCTAATGCGTAGATGTGCCGCACCTCGGCAGCCAGGCTCTGCGCGTGCTGCGGCGTCCGGCTGAGCTCCACATCGTGCGGACGGACGTAGCCGACGGCTGGAAGTTCCTCGGATTGATTGGACCATTCCGCCGTAAACTCCGCATTCCCCAGGGTCACTTTGCCGCCGCGGATACGCCCCTGAAACAGGTTGACCCTGCCGAGGAAGCCGTAGACGAACGGATTGGCCGGTTGGTGGTATACCTCCTGCGACGAGCCGGTTTGCTCCACCCGCCCTTCGTTCATCACCACCACACTGTCGGCCAGCTCCAGCGCCTCTTCCTGATCGTGTGTAACAAACACGATCGTCAGCTTCAGCTTTTCGTGCAGGCGGCGAAGCCAGCGGCGCAAATCCTGCCGTACTTTGGCGTCCAGCGCCCCAAACGGTTCGTCCAGCAGGAGATACTTCGGCTCGACAGCCAACGCCCTGGCCAGCGCGACCCGCTGCCGCTGTCCGCCGGAAAGCTGGGACGGATAGCGGTGGGCCAATCCCTCAAGCTGAACCAGGCGCAAGAGTTCATGGACCCGTTCGCGTATCTCTTCTTTTGACGGCCGCAACTTGCGCGGGCGGACGGTCAGGCCGAACGCGACGTTGTCAAAAATCGTCATGTGCCGAAACAGCGCGTAATGCTGGAAGACAAACCCGACGCGGCGCTCTCTCACGTCGCGATGCGTGTTGTCCTCCCCGTTGAAGTAAATTTGCCCTCGGTCCGGCGACTCCAGACCGGCAATCAACCTGAGCAGCGTCGTCTTGCCCGAGCCGGACGGCCCCAGCAGCGCGACCAGCTTGCCCTCGGGAATTTCCAGGCTGACGTCTTTGACGGCCGTAAACGACCCGTATGATTTGGTGATGTTGACCACTTTTATGCTCATCAGCTAGCCTCTCCCATCGCATGAAACTGAGGTGCCTCCGCCTGCTCTTGCCGCTCTGTCTTCCATTCGATGACGCTTTTTACCACCAGCGTCACCAGTGCCAGGGCGGCCAGCAGCGTGGCGACGGCAAACGCGGCGACAAAGTTGTACTCGTTGTACAGAATCTCCACATGCAGGGGCAGGGTGTTGGTCTGACCGCGAATGTGGCCGGAGACGACCGACACGGCGCCAAACTCTCCCATCGCCCGGGCGTTACAGAGAATCACACCGTATAGAAGCCCCCACTTGACGTTGGGCAGCGTGATGCGGAAAAACGTCTGCCAACCGTTTGCCCCCAGCGACAGCGCAGCCTCCTCCTCGTCCTTCCCCTGCGCCTCCATGACCGGGATCAGCTCACGGGCGACGAATGGAAAGGTGACGAACGTGGTCGCCAACACAATCCCCGGCACGGCGAAGATGATTTTCAGATTGTGCGCCTCCAACCAGGGGCCAAACAACCCCTGACTGCCGAACAGCAGTACGAAAATCAATCCGGAGATGACCGGCGAGACGGCAAATGGCAGGTCGATCAGCGTCAGCAGCACGTTTTTTCCGCGGAAGGAAAACTTGGCGATCGCCCACGCCGCTGCCACCCCGAACACGACGTTGAGCGGGACGCTGATTGCCGCCGTCAGCAGGGTGAGCTTGACAGCGGCGAGCGTATCCGGATCGCGCACCGCTTCGAGAAACACGTCCACCCCCTGGCGGAAGGCCTGGGAAAAGACCGCGATCAAGGGAACGATCAGAAACAATCCCAAAAAGACAAGGGCAGTGCCGATCAACAGCCAGCGCACGACAACAGGTTCCGTCTGTTTGGTCAAAGGTTATCCCTCCGATCGGGCAGCGTTCAGTTTATTCGTCTTCCACTGCAGGTAATTGATCACCAGCAGCATCACAAATGAAGCGACCAACATGACAGAGGCGATGGCCGTTGCCCCCGTGTAGTCGAACTGCTCCAGCTTGGTCATGATCAACAGCGGCACGATCTCGGTCTTCAGCGGCATGTTTCCGGAAATAAACACGACGGAGCCGTATTCACCCAGTGCTCGCGCAAACGCCAGCGCGAATCCCGTAACCACCGCCGGAAGCAGATGAGGCAGTATCACGCGGGTAAACGTCTGCCACCGCGTCGCTCCCAGTGTCGCCGCGGCTTCTTCCACTTGTCTGTCCAAGTCTTGCAGGACCGGCTGGACGGTTCGGACCACGAACGGCAGTCCGATAAATGTCAGTGCCACCAAAATGCCCAGCGGTGTATAGGCGATTTTAATCCCCAAGACGGCAAACCACTGACCGATCCAGCCGGTTTCCGCATAAATGGTGGCCAGCGCGATCCCCGCCACGGCGGTGGGCAGGGCGAACGGCAGGTCGACGATCCCGTCAATCACCCGCTTCCCCGGAAACTGGTACCGTGCCAGCACCCAGGCCACGAGCACGCCAAACACCGCATTCAGGCACGCCGCGAAAAAGGAGGTCAGGAAACTGACCTGAAACGACGCGATCACCCGCCGATTCATCACCGTGTCGACAAACTGGTCCCACGTCATGCTGGAGGTCTTCAGGAACAGGACCGAGAGCGGGATCAGCACCAGCAGGCTCAAGTAAATCACGGTATAGCCCATGGTCAGACCAAATCCGGGCAAGACCCCTCTGGTTCGCTTAGATTTGTTCATGGATGGCACTCCCTACAACAACAAAATCGAGATAATCAAGGTTGGTAAATCTGGTCAAACACGCCTCCGTCCGCAAAATGGGTCTTCTGGGCGTTCTCCCAGCCGCCGAACACTTCGTCGATGGTGAACAGCTCAATGTCGGGAAACTTGTCTTGATTTGCCTTTCTCACTTCTTCGGAACGGGGACGGTAGTAATGCTTGGCGGCCAACTCCTGCCCCTCTTTGCTGTAGAGGAACTGGAGATACGCTTCGGCAACCTCACGCGTGTTGTGTTTGTCGACGTTTTTGTCCACCACCGCGACGGGCGGTTCCGCCAGGATGCTGACAGACGGATTGACGATTTCAAATTTGTCCTTGCCCAGCTCGTTGATCGCCAGGTAGGCTTCGTTTTCCCAGGCGAGCAGCACGTCGCCGATGCCCCGTTCCACAAAGGTGGTGGTGGCGCCGCGCGCGCCGGAGTCGAGCACCGGTACGTTTTTCAACAGGGCGGTGACAAACTCTCTGGCTTTCGTTTCGTCGCCGTTATGTTTCTTCAGCGCATATCCCCAGGCGGCAAGATAATTCCAACGGGCGCCGCCCGATGTTTTGGGATTGGGGGTGATGACAGAGATGCCCGGCTTCACCAGATCGTCCCAATCCTTGATTTGTTTCGGGTTGCCCTTGCGCACCAGGAAGACGATCGTGGATGTGTACGGCGAGCTGTTGTCCGGCAGGCGTTTCTGCCATTCAGCGGGCAGCAGGCCGTATTGGGCGATGGCGTCGATGTCATAGGCCAGAGCCAGCGTCACGACATCCGCCTCCAGACCGTCGATGACGGAGCGGGACTGCTTCCCCGATCCCCCGTGAGACTGCTTGATAGTAACGATCTGTCCCGTTTTCTCGTTCCAATACTTTGCAAAGTGTTCATTGATATCCTGATACAATTCACGGGTCGGGTCGTAGGAGACGTTGAGAAGCTCGACACCCGTACCGGAACCAGTCTGCTCTCCACCCGACGCCCCGCCACAGCCGGCCAGACTGAACGCCAGGACGATTGGCAGCAGTGATTTGTAAAACGGTCGGCGAACATGTTTCGAATGGTCCATGCCTGTTACTCCCCCAGATAAAGTCATAGTAATTTAATCGGAATTATATGTATTGTATTTCCGCTTTTTTCTCCCTGTCAACCCTTTTTTCCCCCATAATCCAGTCGGGCACCAGTGACGTCAATTTACCCTATGCGTCCAGCATGGGCAGCGTTCGTCTCGGCACGCGAAAAAAATACGACACCCTCTGTATGGGTGCCGCAAAGATGCAGACAAGGTCCGCTGCGCTAGGTGATGGGGCCGCGAACAGCCGATGCAGTCTGTCCGTTTACGCTTGTCCTGCCGACAGTCTCGATTCAAATGCCGCGCGCCAACTGTCAGACAGTTCCTTTACCGCCAGTATCCGCTCGATGGCGGCGCGGTTGCCCTTGTCGTGATACCTGATCCGGTTGACAAAGGCGACGCTTACCTCTGCATGCTGCCGCTCAAGCAGGCGAAACGGCATGTCCGTCCCGATCAGGCCCGGCTGCAGCACGCGGAAGTAAAAGCCGCTGAATCCGGTCTGCTGCACGAGATCTACCAGATCGGTCCGTCCGTACCTGACGTTTAGTTTGAAACAGGGACGGCGCGGCTGGCTCACCTGCACCACCGCCTCCCCCAATTGAAAGATGTCCCCGATGCAGACCGCTTCTTCTGTCAGCCCGCGAACCGTGATGTTTTCCCCGAATGCAGCGGGAATCAAGGGCTGTTTCAGCACGTTTTCCCAATGCGGATAATGATCGGCGCTGTAGACACAGAGGGCCTTGTCGGGGCCGCCGTGGTAGCGCAGGTCAGCCTGCCCGTCACCCTCCAACTGCGTCCAGTCCAGATAGACGGGACCATTTACCGGCTGTTTGAATATGCCGGTGCTCAGCTCCTTGCCCTGATAGGTGACAGACTGCGGCTTTCCTGCATTGACGGATACCACTTCCACAAAGACCACCTCCCTTCCATTTTCTGCTCATTGTACCACAGAGGCCATCCCTCTGAGTGTAAAATAGGAATCCAATAAAAACACCCTTGACCCTGTCATGACAGACAGGCGGTCAAGGGTGTTACTGCTTGGGAATCGGTCCGGAAGACTTACTGGACACCGCTGCTGCCAAACCCGCCAGCGCCGCGCTCCGTCTCATCAAGCTCGTCCACGACTTCAAACTGTGCCAATGGGACGAGGGCCAGCACGCCCTGGGCGATGCGGTCGCCTTTGCGGATCAGATAGGTGTGGCTGTCTACTTCCCGGTCAACTTTCACCGTTTTTTCACTGACGTCCAGGCAGGTATCGCCGATTTCGCCGGACGGCATGCGGGTGTTGTCCATCAGCACGCACACTTCCCCCCGGTATCCGGCGTCTACGGTACCAGGTGCATTGCTGATGCGCAGTTTTGTCTTGGCGCTGATGCCGGAACGAGGCCGCACCTGCAGTTCGTAACCATCCGGCAGGGCAAAGGCAAGCCCTGTGGGGATCTTTGCCGTCTGCCCAGGCGGTATCAAGACATCCTCCACTGCCACCAGGTCGAAGCCGGCGTCAAACGCCCGTGCATAGCGGGGAATGACGGCGTCTTGGTGCAGCAGTTTGATTTTCACCGGTGCAACCAGCCGTTGATTGATTGCGATTGTGCTCATAACATGTCTCTCCTTGTACATGGATACGTGATTTACCTACCATTACAGATCGCTGCATGCAAAGCCGCTCGATGTGGTGCAAAAGATCGCTTTAGAAGTCGATCTGCATCACTCCCGCACCTTGGCGGCACACAGGTATGTAATCCGGTTCCGCTCGCGCACCATCCAGAGAAAAAACGGACTGGCGAGATGTCGTAAACCATTTTCATAGTGTACAGGATGCCGCTATCCCTCGCAAGCAAGCGGATCATATTTTCGGACACTTTTCCAGTGTGCTTGTCAGCAAAGCGTCAGAAGAATTACAATCAAATGGTGAGTTGAGAATAATCTGGAAGGAGTGGGGTCGTGATCCAGTTTTCCAACCGTCTGCTCACCTCCCTGTCCGCCGCTGACAGACAGATGTTGGTGGAGACGGCCAACCGCGCTTTTCCCCACTGCGACCAAACCGCCTACCTGGCGGAGCGCTTTCCCCTGTATGACGCAGTGCTGATGGCCCATGACGAAACCGGACTGGCCTCTTTTCAATTGATACAGCGGTTTCAGACAGACCACGGCCGGTTTGTCTACCTGGGCCCCTTGTTCTCCCTGCGGAAGGCCTATCTGCCGATGCTGCTTCATTTCTTCCGCAGCGCAATGGACACCTGGCCGGACGAGCCGCTTCACTTCATGGCCGAACTGCAGAATCCCGCCCTGCTGCTCGTCTGCAAAACCCTGTTTCCGCGGTCGTACCCGCTGCTTCACACCCGCGAAATTCCCCCGACCGTTCGGCAAACGGCACAGGCATTCGTCGAACGGATTGGGCATATCGACGGGTTTAGGCCGGACAACCTCACTTCGCGCAGCAGCCATACCCTGTACCGCCCGGCGGTTGGCTTCGATGCAGTAATGAGCTGGCTGCACGCCAGGGGCGTACGGATGGACCAAGGAGACAGCCAGATCCTGCTGCTCATCTGCCCCGCCGATGCTTCATCCCGCTCCCGGCTCATGCAGGAGTTGGAACGCGGCCGGCTGATGCTCGCGCACTGGGAGCGGTTTCGTTCGGTGATGCTACGAAAATTTAAGGAGGGCGCTGCCCGTGACTGACCTGTATTTTGCACAGATTCGCGAAGACAGCATGGTGGAACGAACGCTTGCGGACCGGTACCGTCCGAAAACGGTCGCCGTCATCGGTTCCGGGGGGTGTACGGCGTTTTCCCTGCTGCGCGATGATGTGCAGACGATTTACACGATTGATTTCAACCCCGCTCAGGCCGCGCTGATTGAATTGAAAAAAGCGGCCATCGGGACCATGAGCCGCGAGGAATACCTGGCGTTCGCGGGAGAGACGGACGGAGCAAGAGAGTCGGACGGATCGGATCGGCAGGAAACGTACCGCCGCCTGGCGCCGCTGCTTCCCGATTACGCCCGCACTTTTTGGGACAGTCATCCGCACCTGCTGGCGCTCGGCGTGAACCAGTGCGGCGCGACGGAGCGTTTCTACCGGTTCATCAGCCAAAATATTCGCTTCAACCTCTACGGCGACGAGGTCTGGCAGGAACTGCTTTCCTGCCGCACCTTGGACGAGCAGGCCGCCTTTCGCGAGCGCTACCTGAACACAGACGCCTGGCACACAGCCGTGCGTCTTTTGCTGAGCAAAACCACCCACCTGCAGTTCTTCCCTGCCCACATGTTTGCCCAGGCCAGGGAACAGGACTTTGGCGCATTTTTTGAGGCGATGTTCAATAGAGAGCTGGAGCGACGGTTGATTGGCGACAACTATTTTTTCACCCAGCTCATGTTTGGAACGTACCTGCTCGACAGACCGGAAGGAGCTCCCCACTACCTGAGCGAGGAAGGCTATGCCTCGGCGAAGCGCAACCTTTACAAACTGCGGGTGCTGCCGCTCTCCCTGCAGCAGGCACTGCCACAAATGCAGGGCATCGACGCCTTTTTCCTCTCCAATGTATTCGACTGGTCGGACGAAGCACAGCGTGCGGCGATTTGCGCCGCCGTGCTTGAAGCCAAAAGCAGGGAAGCGGTCCTGCTGTACCGCAACATGCTGTCCGCTCCTCCCCTTCCAGAGGCATTTTACGAGCAGCTGGCAGTGGACGAAGCGTGTTCCCGTGAGATGACCGACCTCGATCGGTCGATGATGTACCAGCGCATTACCGTGGGTGTGCTGAAATGAATTACTCGACATCCCCATTGACGAGGGAGCACAACGACGCACTGCTGGCCCTGGCCCATGCAACGGATACGGGCAGCGACCTGTTTGTCGTAGATCGCTCGCCTGATTTTTTCCGGCTGGGCGAAAGCTGGGGGGAATCTCGATACACGGGGCTGTGGCGCGGCAGCCGTCTGATCGGCTGCTTCGGGGTGACGAAGCAGGTCCGCTTTCTGAACGGCCAGGCAGAGCCCGTATTCTACCTGCACGATGTCAGGATTCATCCTGATTTTACCGGCACGCGCGCCTTTCAGCGGCTGGCGGGTCATGCTGCGGAGAGTCTGGGCCAAGTGTGCCGCTGGGTGTTTGCCGTCGTCCTGGACAGCAACCGACACCGCTCGCCGCTGACACGGGCAAACAGCTTGTTTCCGGAAGCGGTCCCCATCGGCCGTATCGTCCACCTTGGCGTGCCGCTGTTCTGGCCGATGGACGGAGACTGGCGTCGTGTCACTCCGATTGACGGCGAGGAAGCGTGGTCCTGTTACGAGCGCTGGTCAGCGGACACTGCGTTTGCGTACGCCGACCGCGACCGTTTTTTGCGCCGGGATGGCTGGTTTTTGGGCCTGCATGCTGGCGGCAAACTGCGCGCCGTCTGCAAAGTCATCGACCAATCATCGGAGCGCCGACTGGTCGTCACCCGTATGCTCCCCCTTCCACTGCGCCTGATCCATGGTGCCTTTCGGTGGCGCGGGATCGCAGCCCTGCCTGGTCCCGGAGCGCCGTTTCTGCACGCCTATCTCGCCTATTACGCCAGCGCGGACGGAGAAGACAGGCGGCGGACGTTTTTCGCCTATCTGGCCCGCTTTCACCGGCAGGCGTACCCTTATGTCTTTACCGGCGTCTCCCCGCAGCTGGCGGAGAGGTATCGACACCCGTTGTTTATCAAGCTGCGCTCCACCGCCTACGCCTACGGAGATGTCCCGTCCGGCCTGGCGCTGGGCGCCTATGAACTCACCTTGCTGTAGGAGGTATTCTATGACAAATGCATATACGGAAGTAAAGCAGCTGGCCGAGCAGCTCTTTGCCCGGCACCAGGTGGAGCGGCATCCGCTGTTTCTCGCGCTGCACGACCGATCGTTTTCCCCGGCGCAGGCCAAGGAAGCGGCCTTGCAAATCTATCACGTCGTGGAGCATTTCCCCCGTTTTTTGTCCGCCATCCTGACCAATCTGCCTGACTACCGGCTGCGCATGCCGCTGGTGGACAACCTGTATGAAGAGCACGGCCGGATGAATGAAGCACATGTGCACCTGGAGACGTACAAGCGCTTTTTGCGCGGCATCGGCGTGACAGACGCCGAACGGGACGTGAGCCGTCCGATCATTCCCGTACTGGCGTACAACCGCGCCATCACCGATCTTTGCCTGCATTACCCGTTCCCGGAAGGGCTGGCCGCCCTGGGTGTGATCGAAGAGATCGTGGCCCGCGTCTCTCCGCTCGTCGGCGCCTACGCAGCCTCTGCGTACGGCAATGCGGCTGATTTGGCCCATTTTACCGATCACGAAATCCTGGACGTGACGCATGCCAACGAAATCTACGAAGTGGTCGCCCAGGTGTATTCCGGCGACAACAAGCCGCTGGTGGAACGCGGCATGCAGTTGGGCATGTACTACCACACCCGGCTGTATACGGACATTTTGGACCATGTGCAGTCGTTTGCGGCTCACTTGTAACCGGCGGACATCAAATGGTCACATCCTTCCTGACATTTTTTTCGGCATTTATCAACGCAATGTGATATAATCACTGTTGCGTCAAAAATTCAATAAAAATAAAGGAAGGGTGAATTGTACCTTGCAAGTACAAAAGCCGTATCGTGTGCTGCTTTACTACAAGTACGTCCAGCTTGACGACTACGAGGAATACGCGGCGGAACACCTCAAGTTCTGTAAAGAGATTGGGCTGAAAGGACGTATCATCGTCGCACCGGAGGGCCTGAACGGCACGGTGTCCGGCACCATCGAACAGACCGACGCGTACATGGAATTCGTTCGCAAGGATCCGCGTTTTGCGGACATCTGGTTTAAAATAGATGAAGCAGACGGACATGCGTTCAAGAAAATGTTTGTTCGCCCGAAAAAAGAGTTGGTCACCTGGCGTCTGGAAGACGATTTCAGTCCGACCGAGCTGACGGGTAAGTACCTGACGCCGAAAGAATTCTATGAAATGATGCAGCAGGACGATGTGGTCATCATCGACGGCCGCAACGATTACGAGTACGAACTGGGTCACTTCCGCGGCGCCATTAAGCCGGACGTCCGCGCTTCCCGCGAGTTTCCGAAGTGGATCCGCGAGAATCTGAGCCAGTTCAAGGACAAGAAGGTGCTCACCTACTGCACCGGCGGCATTCGCTGCGAAAAGCTGACCGGTATCCTGCTGAAGGAAGGCTTCAAGGATGTGTACCAACTGCACGGCGGCATCGTCACCTACGGCAAAGACCCCGAGGTGAAAGGGCGCCTGTGGGACGGTAAATGCTACGTCTTTGACGAGCGCATTTCCGTGAAGATCAACCACACCGAGGAAGACGTTGTCATCGGCCGCTGCTACTACTGCGGCAAACCGGAAGACCGCTACGTCAACTGCGCCAACCCGTTCTGCAACAAGCAGCACTTCTGCTGCCCGGAATGCGAAGTGAAATACAAGCGTTCCTGCTCCGACGAATGCCGCGAACATCCGCGCAACCGCTACGTGGAAGAGGAAAACGCCAAGCTGCAAGCAGCCGGCTCTCAGGCGTAAACAGGCAAACAAGCTGATCTCGTGAATGAGATCAGCTTGTTTTTTTGCCTATGAGAGCATCTGGCTGCGCAGCCGTTCCTCCCCCATCCTGACAAGTAAAGGTTCGCTATTGTTTAAGGGGCAGCGTAACGGTAAAGGCCGCCCCTTCCCCCGGTTTGCTCGTCACGCTGATGGTACCGTGATGCATGTCGACTATTTTCTTCACGATGGACAGACCGAGCCCGCTGCCGCCGCTGGAGCGATTGCGCGATTTGTCCGCCTTAAAAAAGCGTTCGAACAAATGCGGCAGATCCTCCTCCGCGATGCCGATGCCGGTGTCGGCAACGCACACGATCACATGCTGCCCGTCCTGCTCCAAACGGACGGAGATGCTCCCGCCGTGCGGGGTAAATTTCACGCAGTTGTGCAGCAGATTGACCCACACCTGACTCATCAGTTCTTCATCGGCGACGACGTACACTTCCTCCAGGGACACGTCCATGTCGATCGCTTTGTCCGCCCACTGCGGTTCGCAGGCGAGGATCACTTGCCGCAATTGCCGGTCCAGGCGGTAGCGCTTCGGCTCAAACGGATGATGGTCCGACTCCAGTGACGTGAGCTTCAGCAGGTTGTCGCTCAGCTTCGACAAGCGTTGGCATTCCGTCTCAATGATGCTGAGATAATGCAGGCGCTCCTCCCGGCTGAGCCGCTCGTTTTGCAGCGCCCGGGCAAACCCGCTGATCGAGGTGAGCGGCGACTGGATCTCGTGGGAGACGTTGGAAATGAACTCCTGACGCATTTTCTCCATTTGACTCAGCTCGACGGCCATATGGTTGATGCTCTCGACAAGCTGTCCGAGCGGATGGTGTTCGTCCGCCTTGACCTGCAGGTTGACGTTGAAATCCCCCTTGGCGATTCGACGCAAGGCATCGTACAGTGACTGCCACAACATTCTTTGTTTGGAGCGGATCAAGATGCCGATGGAAGCCATCAAAATGCCCGCCAGCACATAGCCGAGCATCACGGTGATGAGCTGCCTGACGTAATCGGGCATCTGCCTGGTCAGCCCGCCGGCGTACTGCGACATCAGGAAATAGACGGCCGACCAGCAGGCAGTAAAAAATCCCACCACAAACACGATGCCCGCTGCGTGGCGCAGGATTCTTTTTCCTTTCATGAGCGAACCTCCAATCGGTAACCAAGCCCGCGGATGGTGCGGATCCGAAACGAGTGCCGCTCTTCCGGAAAACGCTCGCGCAGGCGCTTGATGTGCACGTCGACAGTCCGCTCATCCCCTTCGTAATCGTATCCCCAGATCTGCTCGATCAACTCCTCGCGGGAAAAGGTCTTTCCTGGGTAACTGGCCAGTTTGAATAACAGTTCAAACTCCTTCAAGGGCAGAGTCAGCTGCTTGTCCCCCACCTGCACTTCGTAGGTCTTGCGGTCAAGCAGCAGTTCGCCGATCTGCACCCGCTGCGACACGGCGATCCGGTATCGTCTCAGCAGCGCTTTTACCCTGGCGACCAGTTCCAGCGGTTCAAATGGCTTGACCAGGTAGTCGTCCGTGCCCAATTGGAAGCCTTTGATTTTCTGCGACGTTTCTCCTTTGGCGGTCAGCATGAGCAGCGGGGTGTCGTAAAGTTCCCGCAGTTCACGGCACAGCTGCCACCCGTCCATGTTGGGCATCATGATGTCCAGTATCACCAGATCCGCCCGGGTTGTTTCCAGGAGCGCAAGCGCTTCCCTGCCATCGGCGGCCTCCAGGACGGAAAATCCTTCCTCCCGCAGAAAAACGCCGACCAGCTCCCGAATATGGGGATCGTCATCTACAACCAGTATGGTGGCCATGCTCCTCATCCCTTCCCCGCCTGGATTTGCGCCGCGGTCTGCTGATCGATCCGCAGCTGTTGGCTGGCAAATTCGCGATACATCGCATGAGTGGTGAACAGTTCCTCATGCGTTCCCCGGCCGGTGATCCTGCCTTTTTCCAGAAAGATGATGTGATCCGCGTCCATGACGGTGGACAGGCGGTGGGCAATCACCAGCGTCGTCCGCCCCTTCATCAGATTTTGCAGCGCTTTTTGCACCTCGATCTCCGATTTGCTGTCCAGGCTGGATGTAGCTTCATCCAGCATGAGGATGCGCGGATTGCGCAGCAGCGCCCGGGCGATGGCGATGCGCTGACGCTGGCCGCCGGACAATTTGACACCTCTTTCTCCCACCTGGGTGTCGTACTGGTCCGGCATCTCCTCGATAAAGTGATCAGCGTAAGCCATGCGTGCGGCGCGACGTAGTTCTTCCTCGCTGACCTCCCGTTCCATACCGTAACAGATGTTCTCCCGGATGGTTCCGGCAATGATCGGGCTCTCCTGGGAGACGTATCCGATCTGGCTCCGCCACGAATGGAGAGAAAACGCGTCGATTGGGTCCTGGCCCAGCCTGATCGTCCCCCCCGTCGGCCGGTAGTAACGTTCTATCAGCGAGAACAGCGTCGTTTTCCCGCTGCCGCTGGGCCCCACGATCGCCGTGACGCGCCCCGGCTCAATCGTGAAGCTGACGTCGTCCAGTACCGGTTCGCCCGCCTTGTAGGCAAAGCTCACATGCTCCAGGGTGATCGGCTGATGCGGGTCGGTGACCTCACGTCCGGCCGTCAGGTCTTCTTCTGCCGCTTCCAGCGTGGTAATGATTCGCTCGGTTGCTCCCCTCGTCTTTTGCAGATTGGTTACAAACATGGACAATTGGCTCATCGGGATGACGATTTGAAAGAGATACAGGATAAACGCGACCAGATCGCCTGCCGTGAGCGCTCCGGACGACACCCGCATGCCGCCGTACCCGAGAATGAGCACCAGCAGCGTCATCATGACAAGGGAAATAAACGGGGAGATCAGTGCGTGCACCGTCCCCTCTTTGATGCCGAGGGAAAGCAGATTGGTAATGCCCCGTTTGCCGTTTTGGTACTCGATCGCTTCCGCGTTTGATGCCTTCACCAGTCGAATCTCCGACAACACCTGGTTCAAGGTCGCGGAAAATGCTGCGGTCTCATCCTGCATCCCGCGGGAAATTTTGTGCATCGTCCTTCCCAGCGGCTTCAGGACCAGAATCGTCAGCGGAACGGCAGTCAGCATCAGCAGTGTCATTTTCCAGTCCAGAAAAAGCAGGATCGTTACCGAGCCGACGATGGAGATCGCACCGGTAAAAAAGTTGGTCAAGTGGTCCGTAATCAGTCCCTTGATGACCGCTGTGTCATTCGTCATCCTGCTGATCGTCTCGCCGGTCTGGTGGTCGTCGTAATAGGAAACCGGCAGAACGAGCAGCTTTTTCCACAAGCGGTCCCGCAGACCGGCCACCACGCCCTGACCGATCCGGTTGAGCAGGTAAATCGACAGTCCGCCGGCGAGCGATTGGGCGAGAAAGGCAACCGTCAGCACGGCCACCTGCCCCTTGTCCAGCGACGCCAGCGAAAAGCTGTTGACGAGGTCTTTCGTGAACAGCGGAACGAACAGGCCCACGACGGTGGAAGCCACACTCAGGAACAGCGCGATGGCCAGCGGCAGTGCAGGAGGTTTCGTCTGTCTGATCAGATTGAGAAATGGGCGCCAGCCACCCGATTGTTGCTTCGACATGTTCTCCATCTCCTTTTGTAAAAACGTTTGCCGTGATCCTTACAACGCTTGGGGGACCGCCTGCACGGCCGGGTCCCTCACCAGACCGCCTCGCGGTTTCCTGTCTGTCATACGTGTTCACTCCTTTTCCACTCTTATGGCCGTGAACAGGATACAACACGTATATGAACGGAATGTGAACGACGCGGGCTCAACGCACAAGACTGCATGACCGGATGGCAGGTGTCGCCGCCACAGTCAGCTCTCCGCCAATCAGGCCGAAAACTCCGGTGTTCGTCTAAAAGTACGAACAAACCGGAGTTTTCTTACGCCAGTTTTATCGTTTTTTTCAATGTTCTTCGCCCGGACGATTGCGCTGATTCCAGCACGTTTCTCGCTTCGCGCATCCGCTCGAGCGCGAGCAGCCGGTCTAACGGAATGGGGCGGCGCATGTCCTGGGAACGTCGGGCGCATTCGCCCCCGTTTACAGCGTGGTCTGGGACGTCTCCGCTTTGTTCAGCTGTTCTTTGAACACGTCACCCAGCACCCCGATATCCACTTCCCATTTGTTCTCTTTGTAATACACCGTCGCCTTGGAGTCGCCTTTTTTCCCAATGATCCGGATGCTGGAAGTCTTCACTTCGTAGCTGCCGTCGTCATGAAACGTAATATCCGCGTCCTTCAATTCCGCCTCCAGAATCGGGACGACTGTCTTCTGCACCGCATCCTGCGTGGTCTGCACGGCTGTGCGTCCCATATCGATTACCTGCTCCGGGCTGAAATGAAAGACCAGCACGAGAATGACGCCGATCACTGCCATCACGGCGAACAGCCGAAACAGGCTCCGCATGATCCATTGAAAGGCGGCGACCACCACAATCAAACATATGACGATGGGCCAATAATCTTTGACGAGGTTGAGCAGCGAATCCACATCCATCACTCCTTTTATACCCATTCTGACCCAAACGGGGCCGTACCTAACCATGCCTCAGGTTCCAGTTGCATACTGCCAGAAGCTATTCCTATTATGAATGGTTGTAAACGGTCCGGTCAAATGGCACGGCACGTTCCGTTATGGACGATCGTGTGAAAACTGCTCCTTCCCGGCTGCTGTTTGTGCACAACCCGCCCATCCATGGTATCATGGTGTACTGTACGAACAGCATGATGGACAAGGAGAGTAACATGAAAAGATTTCGTGCGTTTTTCAAGAACAAGTTTGTATTGGTTTGCATCGCGCTCGTTGCCTTCATGTATGTAAACAATACATCGCTGCTGGCCGAGAAGCGGACAGGCTCCCCCCTGCTGTTGGCTCATCGGGGATTGGCGCAGACGTTCAGCATGGAAGGCATCACCAATGACACCTGTACAGCCGCGCGCATCTTCAAGCCGGAGCATCCTTACCTGGAGAACACGATTCCGTCCATGGAAGCTGCCGTCAAGGCGGGAGCCGATATCATCGAGTTTGATATCCATCCGACAACGGACGGACAATTCGCCGTCTTCCACGATTGGACGCTGGATTGCAGAACCAATGGAAAAGGAGTTACCCGAGAACACACCCTGGATGAATTGAAAAAGCTGGACATCGGCTACGGCTATACGTATGACAACGGGAAAACGTATCCGTTTCGCGGTAAAGGCGTGGGCATGATGCCTTCACTCGATGAAGTGCTCGCTCATTTTCCCGAGCAGTCCTTTTTGATTCACGTGAAAAGCAACGACCCGGAAGAAGGCAAACAACTGGCCCGGTACTTGTCCGCACTGCCGGAAACGCGCCTGAAACAGCTAGCGGTATATGGTGGAGATCAGCCGATCGAAGCGCTGCGCGAAGAGCTTCCACAGGTGCGCGTCATGTCCGTCGCGACGATGAAGAGCTGTTTACTCCCGTATATCGCCGTGGGATGGACCGGGTATGTCCCGGAGGCGTGCGCCAATACGCAGCTGCACATTCCGGAAAAGATCGCCCCCTGGCTGTGGGGCTGGCCTGACAAGTTTCTCAATCGGATGGATGCCCGCAACACCCGAACCATTTTGGTAGCGGGCGGGGGAGATTTCTCCGAAGGTTTTGATACGGTGGAAGACCTGACACGTTTGCCTGCCAACTACACCGGCGGCATCTGGACCAACCGCATCGATAAAATCGCACCTGTGTTCAAGACGCAATAGCAACCCTGCCGGAGATTGTTTGCATGAATAAGGGGCTGTCCCGAACCTGTTCGGGAAGCCCCTTTTTTCTTCGTACAAGATGTGACTGTTTGTAAAGCCCCGCTGTCACAGCGCCGCTTGTGACGACTGCCGCTCGTCTCCGGGGTGCTGCCGGATGAGGTACAGGGCGTATTGAATCGGTTTGCGGATCGCTTCTCGGTACACCTGAGGCCTACCCAGTTCGCGGAAGATTTCACGCCCTGGCTTGGGATTTACCTCGATCAGCCAGGCACGGCCGTCAACGTCGATGCCGATGTCCAATCCCAGTTCGATCATCCGGCCGAAGTGCTGTTCTATCGTCTCTGCCGTCTGGTAGGCCAACTGCTCGCAATCCGTGATGATCTCCTGCGCCCGCTGTTCGCCAAACCGTGAGCGCAATAACGTCTCGACGGGTACGGCTTTGCCGCCGCCGTGCAAGTTGGCTGTGGCGCTCTTCTCCCCGCCGACGCGCATGCCCGCGCCGGTGATGCTCCAGCGGCCGTTGCCGTTTTTTTGGATCAGCAGGCGCATGTCCACTGACCGTTTCGGCACCAGATCGAGACGAAGCCCTTGCTGAATAATCATCTTCTCGGTTTTCCACCGGTCGATCCAGCGCAACAGGGCCGGGATGCGTCTGATCAGTGCAGACACTTTTGCCCGATCCTTGTTGCGCGCCAGAAGGCGGTACCCTTCCGCCGTCTTCTCCAGCCGGACAATTCCCCTGCCGCCGGTGCCGTTCAGCGGCTTCAGGTAGAGCAGCCGATGACGCGCCAGCATGCTGCGCAGATGCTTGTGGTTGTACAGCATCGCCTCTGGCAGCCAGCGGTGCATCCGCTCATCCCGCCGCAGGACCTCGTGCACTTTCCACTTGTTGGCCAGCCGGCTGTTGGCGTACCGAAAGCCATTTGTCCGGCGAAACGTGACGTACTGCCGAAACGCCGCCGTCGGCTTGTAGCGGTAGCGGTCGATCACCACGTCGGGACGGGGAAACACGCGGGCCTTCCAGCTTCGCCCATCCGGGACAAAACCGCGCACCTGCCTGCCGGACGGCGACACGTCCTGCGGCGCAAACAAAAAAACCGTACCGCCCAGCGCCCGGCCTGCCCGGATCAGCCGGCGAAAGTAGGCCGGCTCGGCAAATCGTTTTCCCTCCCGCCAGGTCAGGATGCCGATCACGGGTCGTCTCATCACACCACCCTCTTTCGATCCCTTCCCTGGCAGTGTATTCACCTAGCGGCGCATTGGCGCTTGACGCAAGGTCTGTTCCAAACGGAGCAAATCGTCCGGCAGCGGCGATCGCACCTCCATTGGCCGTTCGCCAAACGGGTGGGAAAAGCGCAGGACGGCGGCGTGCAGGGCCTGGCGGCTGATCATGCCGCCCTTTCCGCCGTACAGGGTATCACCAATCAGAGGATGGCCCAAATGGCTGAGATGGACGCGAATCTGATGGGTGCGGCCCGTCTCCAGCCGGCACTCCAGCTTGGACGCTTGCGCATACCGCTCCACCACGCGGTAGTGCGTAACCGCCGGATCGCCATTGGATGACACCCGGCGCCGATTGGGATGATGGCGGTCCTTGCCGATCGGTTGGCTGATGGTGCCGCTGTCCTGCTTGACCATTCCGTGCACGAACGCGATGTAGGTGCGCGAAATATTCCGCTCTCGCAACCGTTCGTCCAGGAGGGCCGATGCCAGGGCGTGTTTTGCGTAGAGAACGACCCCGGAGGTGTCCTGGTCCAGCCGGTGGACGTGACGCACCTTGGCTGCCACCCCCGTCCGCGCGAAATGGCCGGCGATCAGATGATCGAGCGTCCTGGTGTGACGCGGCTCCGTGGGATGGAGCAGCAGCCCGGGGGGTTTGTTTGCGACCAGCAAATGGTCGTCTTCGTACAAGATGTCTGCCGGTTCATCAACCGGTGCGAGCCCCAGCGGTTCCGGTCGGCAGAGGCGGAGCCGAATCTCCTGTCCGGCTTTCGCCTCCGCAAGCTGGGCAGCCGGGGTGCCGTCCAGCAAGACCTCCTTGTGCTGAAAGAGCAGATGCACCTGCTTGCGCGGCAGTCTCCACTGCTCCCGGAGCAGCGCCCCAACGGACGCGACGTCCTCCACGAGATGGCCGACCAGCCACTCCCCGTCTTTTTTCATGTATATCATGCCGTCGCAACTCCTGGTTGGTATTCCATCCGATTAGGCCTGCTTCAAGCCCTCGTACACTTCTACTGCGCGGTTCAGGAAGTGTTCGATTTCCTCCCGGCTTTTGCCCAGCTTGCTGACAAAGCGGACCAATTCCTTGCCGTTGGCAAAGGCGATAAAGCTGGGGATGCCGAAGACATCCAGCTTTTGCGACAGTTCCGGCAGGGTGTCGCGGTTGACAGCGACCATGTCCAGCTTGTCCTTGTAGGCTTCCTCAACTTCCGGCATGAACGGATCGATCCGGTGGCAGTCCGGGCACCAGTCCGTGTAAAACTTGACGACCACGGGTTTTTCCGAGGCAATGGCTTGTTCAAATTCTGCTTCGGTCTTGATTTCCTTCATTTCCAATCATCCTTTCTGGGATTTCGTGTGGAATTAGTGTATCACAGCCGCAGATGTTTGTCCCCGAAGGGTTGCACTTGGCTACATCGCGCTCCCCTGCTCCACCAGGGAACGGACAAACAACTCTGCCGGACGGGAGAGCGGCCGGTCTTTGCGGTAAGCGACGACCAGCGTGCGATACGGCCGTCCGGTCAGGCTCACGTAGACGGGCGGTGCCGTCGTGCCCGGTGCCAGGGAAATCATCTTGGGGGCAAACGAAAAGCCCATCCCCGCCGCCACCAGCGACTGCACCGTCTGGATGTTGCTGCTCTCAAAGACGATTCGCGGACGGAATCCGGCCTGTTCGCACAGGCGCAGCGAGATCGTGCGGAAGCCCTGCCCTTCTTTTAGCAGGATAAACGGCTGTCCGGCCAATTCGGCCAGATCTATTTCCTGCCGCTCCGCCAGCGGGTGCTGCGGCGGAACCGCCAGGTAAATCTCCTCGTGAATGGCGGGGATTACCTCCAGCGAGGGATCGGCGATCGGCATCGTCAACAGGCTGACGTCGATTTTTCCCCGGACCAGAAGCTGCTCCAGGTTGCTGGACGTCTCTTCTATTAGTTGCAGTTCGACGCCCGGAAACTGCCTGGTAAAGGCGGGGATGACCCGGGGCAGGACGTACGCGCCCGTAATCGGCAGACTGCCCACCAGAAGTTTACCGCTCTCGCCGACCGCGTAAGCGCGCATCTCCCGCTCCAGGGCTTCCGCCATATCAATCAGCGACTGGGCCACCTGAACGAAGCGCTGCCCCGCGTCTGTCAGCTCCACGTGCTGCGGCAGTCGATGAAACAGGGTTACCCCGAGCAGTTTTTCCAATTTGGCAATCTGCTGGCTGAGCGACGGCTGGGCCAGATGGAGCCGGCTCGCCGCCCGGGAAAAGCTGCGCTCTTCCGCCACTGCCAGCACATAACGAATCTGTCGTAATTCCATGAAGACCTCCCGATAGGCAAAAGCTATCCATCTCATAATAATTATATCTTTGAACTATTCCTAATGCCATGATACAACCGTGATAAGAGTTTTGCACGAAGGAGGACGACACATGAAACCCCGCACGATGTTTGAAAAGATCTGGGATGCCCACGTGATTCACGAAGAGCCTGGCAAACCCAGCCTGCTGTACATCGACCTGCACCTGGTCCACGAGGTCACCTCGCCCCAGGCGTTTGAAGGACTCCGCCTGGCCGGGCGCCGCGTCCGCCGTCCCGACCTGACGTTTGCGACGATGGACCACAACGTGCCGACGGCTGATCGATTCAATGTCAAAGACCCGATTTCCCGTCAGCAAATGGAGACACTGACGAAGAACTGCGAGGAATTCGGCATTACGCTGGCCGACCTGAACAGCCCCGATCAAGGGATTGTGCACGTAATCGGACCGGAGCTGGGATTGACTCTCCCCGGCAAAACGATCGTCTGCGGTGACAGCCACACCTCCACGCACGGCGCATTTGGCGCTCTCGCCTTCGGGATCGGCACGAGCGAAGTGGAGCACGTGCTGGCTACCCAATGCCTCCAGCAAGCCAAACCGAAGACGCTGGAAGTGCACGTGAAAGGCGAGCTGGGCTTTGGCGTCACTGCCAAAGACTTAATTTTGGCGATCATTGCAAAATTCGGGACAGACTTTGCTACCGGTTACGTGATTGAGTACACCGGTGAGGCTATCCGCAAACTGACGATGGAAGAACGCATGACTGTCTGCAACATGTCGATCGAGGCGGGAGCGCGGGCCGGCCTGATCGCACCGGACGAGACCACGTTCGCCTACCTCAAGGGCAGACGCTACGCGCCGCAAGGGGAAGATTTCCTGCGTGCCGTCGAGCGCTGGAAACAGCTCCGCACCGACCCGGGCGCCACGTACGATCACCGCGTGGAAATTGACGCCAGCGAAATTGCGCCGCAAGTCACCTGGGGAACCAGCCCGGGCATGGGCACCGACATTACCGGCACCGTTCCTGATCCCGATTCGTTCCCGACGGAAGCGCAGCGCAAAGCGGCCAAGGACGCCCTCGCCTACATGGGTCTCACACCGGGCACCCCGATGACCGCGATCAAGATTGACCGCGTCTTTATCGGCTCCTGTACCAACGGCCGGATTGAAGACCTGCGCCGTGCTGCCGAAGTGGCAAAGGGACGCCGCGTCGCCCCGCACGTGCACGCAATGGTGGTTCCCGGTTCGCAAGCTGTAAAGCAGCAGGCGGAACGTGAAGGCCTGCACCTGATCTTCCAGGAGGCCGGCTTCGAATGGCGCGACTCCGGCTGCTCCATGTGTCTGGCGATGAACCCGGACGTGCTTCAGGAAGGCGAACGCTGCGCCTCCACTTCCAATCGCAACTTTGAAGGACGCCAGGGACGCGGCGGACGCACCCATCTGGTCAGCCCGGATATGGCGGCAGCCGCAGCCATCGCCGGCCACTTCGTGGACGTGCGCGAATGGAAACGTGAAGGCGTGAACAAGGAGGTCCTGCAATAATGAAACCGTTTGTCGTACACACCGGGATTGCAGCGCCGTTGGACCGCGTCAACGTGGACACCGACGCCATCATTCCCAAGCAGTTTCTCAAACGCATCGAGCGCACCGGATTCGGCCAGTTTCTCTTTTACGAATGGCGTTTCAACGCTGACGGCAGCCCGATCGAATCGTTCGTGCTGAACCAGCCCAAATACGCCGGTGCCACCGTCCTCTTGGCCCGCAACAACTTCGGCTGCGGCTCTTCCCGCGAGCACGCTCCTTGGGCGCTGCTGGACTACGGCTTCCGCGCCATCATCGCGCCGTCGTTTGCCGACATTTTTTACAACAACTGCTTTAAAAACGGCATCCTGCCGATCAAGCTGAGCGAAGACCAGGTGCAGGAGTTGTTCAGCCGTGCCACAACCCGCGACAACTACCAGCTGACGATCGATCTTAAGGAGCAGTTGATTACGGACGGCGCCGGCCTCTCCTATTCGTTCGAGGTGGACGAGTATCGCCGGTACTGCCTGCTCAACGGGTTGGACGACATCGGCATCACCCTGCAATACGAAGATAAAATCGCCGCCTACGAGGCGAAGCGGGAAACGTTTGCGTAAATCCACGCAAACCGGCGAAGGCATGGAGCACTCCGTGCCTTCGCTTTTTCATGTGACCATACCTCCAGCTTTTCCCACCCATCATAGTGCACAGCGGCCGGAAAGTAAAGATGGCCCTTATCGAGCTGTTCCCAAGAGCTGCCCAACGCTGACAACGTCCGCTTCAAACTCGTATCGACAAACCAACGCCGGGGCATGCCCCGGCGTTAATCACTGTTCGCTTTCCACGCTGCTCGTGATCCATTGTCACACTGCATGTTGTTTTTCAACTCTTCGCAGTCCATCTGTCACGCGGTTTCGATGCTGTCCGCAGCCTCCAGGCCGAACGCGCGAATCGCCTGCTCCCGCAGCTTGAACTTCTGGATTTTGCCGGAGGCAGTCATCGGGTATTCGCTGACGAACTGGATGTAGTGCGGAATTTTATACCGGGCAATCTTGCCCTCGCAGTATGTTCGCACCTCTTCCTCTGTCAGCGTCTCCCCTGGTTTCACCTTGATGCAGGCCAGCACTTGTTCGCCGTATTTCGGGTCCGGCACTCCGACTACCTGGACATCCAGCACTTTGGGATGGGTGTAGAGGAATTCCTCGATTTCACGCGGGTAGATGTTTTCTCCGCCGCGAATAATCATGTCTTTCAGCCGGCCGGTGATGCGGAAGTAGCCATCTTCGTCCATCGTCGCCAAATCCCCGGTGTGCAGCCAGCCTTCTTCATCGATGACTTTGGCTGTCTGCTCCGGCATATTGTAGTACCCCTTCATCACAAGATAGCCGCGCGTGCACAGTTCTCCCTGCACACCGGGAGGCACCGTCTCTCCGGTGACGGGATCGATCACCTTCACCTCCACGTCGTCATGGGGCTTGCCCACGGTGGAGACCCGCCGCTCAATGGAGTCATCCGGCCGCGTCTGGGTGATGACCGGTGAGGATTCCGTCTGTCCGTACGCAATCGTGATCTCGCGGATGCCCATTTTCTCCACGACGCTTTTCATCACCTCAATCGGACACGGTGAGCCGGCCATGATCCCGGTGCGCAGTGAACGAAGATCCCGCTCTGCAAACGACGGGTGGTTCAATTCGGCGATAAACATCGTCGGCACGCCGTACAAGGCGGTACAGCGCTCCTCCTCCACGACGGACAAGACCATCCCCGGATCAAAGGTAATCACCGGAACCATCGTGGCTCCGGTCGCCACGCAGGCAAGCGTGCCCATCACACAGCCGAAGCAGTGGAAGAATGGCACCGGAATGCACACCCGGTCCTCCATCCCCAGCCGCTGGCACTCAGCCACCTTGATGGCATTGTTGACGATGTTGTTGTGGGACAGCATGACCCCTTTGGGAAAACCGGTCGTTCCCGATGTGTACTGCATGTTGATGACGTCGTCCGGGTGCAGTTCCCGCTGACGAGCCGCCCGCTCTTCGTCAGGCACGGCTGCGCCGCGTTCCAGCAGATCGCGCCACAAAAACATGCCGGGCTGCCGCTCCTCTCCGATGTAGATGACGTTTTTCAGATGCGGCAGGCGTGCCGACCGCAATTGCCCCGGTTCGCACTCGTCCAGTTCGGGGCAGATTTCCCGGATCATCTCCAGGTAGCTGACGCCCCGGAACGAGTCGATCAACAGCAGCGTGGTGGATTCCGACTGGCGCAGCAGGTATTCCAGCTCGTGAACGCGATAACTGGTGTTGACGGTGACCAGCACGCCTCCGATCTTTGCCGTGGCAAACTGGCTGATCACCCACTCCGGCACGTTGGTGGCCCAGATGGCGATGTGTTCCCCCTTTTGGATACCCAGCGAGAGAAACCCCCGGGCGACCTGGTCGCACACGTCCCGGAACTGTGAAAAGGTGTAGCGCAGGCTCCGCTCCTTATAGACCACGGCCTCTTTGTCAGGAATGCGGCTTGCCGTTTCGTCCAGCAGGTCACCGATCGTAATGGAACGCAACATGGAAAACACCCCTTTTCGTTTTATATGTCTGACTATTCTGTCTCTTGTAATCAATTCGATTTTTCGGCGGAATATTCCTTCCTGTCATACGCCTTTTCTCAACCGTTCTCCTGAGGGAAAGCCGATCCCATGACATCCAGAAAGAAAAAGCGTCCCTTTGTCGGAACGCTTTTTCCTCACTGCACCACGATTCGCTTCACCGCTTCCACCTTGTACGGCAGGTGATTGCTGTAATTCAACTCAACCCGCAGCTCGTGCTCCCCTTTTGGCAGCTTTTTCAGCAAAAACTCCGGCTGGTAGATCATCCCCTTTGGTTCGCCGTTCAGGTACAGGTGTGCGTGCCCTTGACCGAACACAGCCTGGCTGGCATCACCCGAATCCTCGACAAATTGAAAGTTCTGGGTGAGCAGTTTGACTTCAGCTGTGTCTCCCTCCACCTTGACGTCCAGGTTGAGGGACGGCTTCGCGGCACCGGCCGGCGGATCAGCGGTCAGTGCGGATGCGGGGACGCTCTGATCTCCCGGGCTGTAGGGGTCGGATGCGTGCAGCGGGTCTTTGACCAGCAGGATGATGCCCGCCACCAGCACAATCAGAAAGACGATGCCGCCCAGGATCAGATTGCGCAGACTGATGATAAAGACCTTCATCGCTTACTCTCCCTTTCGCGTATGCTTGTCACCTATTGGTACATGCATACGCGAAGAGAGAAAAAATAGAAGCAAAACTTTTATCGGTAGTTGATAAATTGCACCTCAATCGGCAGGTCGGCCTTGCGGATGGCGGCGATCACCGCCTGCAGATCGTCCTTGCTTTTGCCAGACACCCGAATCTGATCGTCCTGGATCTGCGATTTCACTTTCAAGCCGGTCTCCTTGATGATGCCGGTGATTTTTTTCGCATTGTCCTTGTCGATGCCCTGCACGAGCTTCACCCGCTGGCGGACGGTCCCGCCTGCGGCAGGCTCCACTTTGCCGTAGTCCAGATTTTTGACCGGCACATTCCGTTTGACCAGTTTGCCGATGAGGATGTCTTTGACCTGGCCCAGCTTAAATTCATCGTCGGAGACCAGCACGATCTCCTCTTTCTCCAACGTGATGCTGCTCTTGCTGCCTTTGAAGTCAAAGCGGTTTTCAATTTCCTTGACAGCCGTGTGGATGGCGTTGGTCACCTCAGCCAGATCCACTTTGGATACGATGTCAAACGAACTTTCCTTGCTCATGCCTGCTCCCCTTCACCTGCATTTTCCATCCATTATAGCACAGCGATGGTCAGATTGCCTTGACCAGGCCGCCGTCGACAAGTAACGCCTGTCCTGTCACGTAGCTGTTGGCAGGGGAGGCCAGGAAGGTGACGACACGGGCGAACTCATCCGGTTGGCCGTAACGTCCCAGCGGAATCGCAGCCTCCGCCAGTCGTTTCACCTCGCCAACGTCTACCTGGAGCTGCTCCGCCCGCAACTTGTCCAGCGAAGCGACTCGATCCGTCGCAATGCGTCCGGGGCCGACCGTGTTGATGAGAATCCCGTCCGGGCCGAGCTCCACGGCCAGGCTTTTCGCCAGCCCGACAATCCCGGTGCGGAAGGTGTTGGACAGAATCAGGTTTTCCAGCGGCTGTTTGAACGACGAGGAAGCAAAATTGACGATGCGGCCGAACTGCTGCTTGCGCATGTGCGGCAGCACCGCGCGAATCGCCCGCACGAAGCTAAGCAGGTTCAATTCAAAAGCGGCGATCCACTGCTCGTCGGTCAGCTGATCAAAGGTGCCCGCTGCCGGACCGCCTGCGTTGTTGATCAAAATGTCCACACGGCCGAAGCGGGCGGCCGTCTCATCCACCAGCTTCTGGATGTCTTCGGCTTTGGTCACATCCACCAGCATCGCCAGCGGTTCTTTCCCTGTCTTGTCGATGATTTCCGCCCGAGTGGCGGCCAAAGCAGCTTCGTCACGGCCGCAGATGGCGACGTTCGCCCCCTCCGCCGCGAGCGACAGCGCCGTCGCTTTTCCCAGTCCTTTTGTCGAAGCCAGCACGATGGCCACTCTTCCCTGCAATTGCAGATCCATGTCAATTCTCCTTTCAGCTTTCGCAATGTTCTGGGATTTCATGTATGCCTTCATTCTACAGAAAAATCTGACCAATGCAAGCAAAAGGGAAGAGGCCGGACACTTTCCGGCCTCCTGGGTTGGCTAGGTGCAGGCGGCAGCCGTGGGCATGTGGATGCCAGCAGCAAGGGTCCCGGCTGGAACCCTTGCATTGCTTGCTGCCAACCGGTGCTGCTTACAGTTCGGTGGCAGGCATCTTGTTTTTCGCCTGCTGTTTGGCGAGCCGTTTGGCGTGACGGGCTGCTTTGCGGGCCAGTCGACGTTCCTTGACGCTTTCAAACAGGGAGTACAGGACCGGCACCAGGACCAGAGTGACCAATGTGTGGAAGATCAGGCCGGAAATGACGGCGGTTGCCAGCGGCGCTTCCAGATCAGACCCTTCGGCGAAAGCCAACGCCATCGGCAGCATGCCGAGAATCGCGGTCAGTTTGGTCATGATCACGGGCCGCACGCGGTCTTTCGTCCCCTGGAGAATTGCCTCCGTCAGCTCCATGCCGCGGCTGCGCAGCAGGTTGATGCGGTCGATCAGGAGAATGGCGTTGGAGACGGCGATCCCCACCAGCATGATGATGCCGATCATCGCCATTTCGCCGAGAATCCGCTGCGTCAGCACAAACCCGAGGATGACGCCGACCAGCGCCATCGGAATCGTCAGCATGATCAACAGCGGCTGGGACAGACGCCCAAACTGCGTCACCATGATGACGTAAATCAAGGCGATGACGCCCAGAAAGACGAAGAATCCCTGCGTCATGTTGGCGCTCTGCTCTTTCAATTTGCCGGCGATCTCCACCTTGTACCCGGCCGGGACAGCAAGCGCAGGCAGTTTATTCGCCACCTGGCGACCCACCGTTCCCAAATCGCTGCCCAGCAGTTCGGCGGACACGGTAACCATCCGCTCTCCCTTTTCACGGGCGATGGTGACCGGCGACTTGCTGTGCCGCCACTCCACCAGTTCGGAGAGCGGCACCTGCTCACCTGTATTGGAACTGATCATGATTTGCCGCAATTGCTCCGGATGCTTCAGCCAATTGTCCGGCATTTTGGCGACCACATTTACCTCAATCCCGTCGCTCGTGATCGTCGTGACCGGCTGTTCCCCGATCATCATGCTGATCTGCTGCATCAGGGAGCGGGCATCCACCTGCATCCGGGCGAGCGCTTCCTGCTTGGGAATCAAGGTGATTTTCTCCTTGCCCTCCTTGAAATTGTTGCGGATGTTGGTCACGCCCGGGATCGTTGCCAGCATGGCTTCCACGTCGCCGGCGAGCTGACGCATTTTCTCCAGGTCATCACCGACGATATCCAGCTGGACAGGCGGCTCATTTCCCTGGCCGCCAAATGCGGTCGTGATGCTCTCAATGCCGGGAATCGCCTTGAGCCGGTCGTTGATGTCCTGGGTCAGCGCTTCCTTGTCGCGCTCCCGTTCCTTCTTCGGCTTCAGGGAGATGAACAGTTCCGTCTTCTCTTTGTTCCCGAAGAAAAAGACGTCTTTTACTTCCGGGATTTGCCGCAAAGATGCTTCCGCCGCAATGCCCGCACGCTGCGCATCTTCCAGACTGGACCCGGTCGACATGGTCATCGATGCGAACACCAGGTTTTCGTTCGTGTCAATGCTCTGCCCCATTTTGACAAAAGGCAAAAGGAACGTGGAGCTGACAAAGATGACAATGGCGAGGATGACCGTTTTCACCCTGTGGCGCAAAGCCACCTGCAGCAGTCGGTTGAACCACAGCACGATCGCGTGGTCTTTTCCTTGTCCCTCCAGTGACACGTTCTTGTCCTTGCTGAGAAATCTGTCGGAAAAAACCGGGACGAAGAAAAATGCAGCAATGGTCGACGCCACAATCGCCGACGTGACCGTGAAGGCGATCGTCTGCAGAATCGGTTTCATCCAGTCTTCAAAGTCGGCAAAGACCAGCGGCAGAAAGACGATGATAATCGTCAACTGCGAAGTGAACACCGGGGTCAGCACTTCCCGCGTTCCTTTCACAATCGCCTGCTGCAGCGGCTCTCCTTTTTCCCGGAACTGATAAATGCTCTCCAGAACGACAATCGCCGCGTCGACGATCAGGCCAACCGAGAGGGAAAGTGACAGCAGGCTCACCATGTCGATGTTGTACCCGCCCCATTTCATCGCGATAAACGTCATCAAGGCGGACATCGGCAGCGTCGTGGCGATGACCAGTGTCACACGCCAGTTGCGCAGGAAGACAAACAGGATGATGATCGCCAGCGCCCCGCCGAGCAATACGTCCCGGCTGAGGTTGCTCACGGCGTGCTCAATGTAGGAGGCGGCCTCAAACATCACCTTGAGCTCGTAGCGTCCGTCGGCTTCGGCGTTGATCTGCTTCACGACCTCCTCCACGTTGCGTTGAAGTGTGATCAGATCGTGCCCTTCTGCACGCTTGACGCTGAGGTGGACAAAAATATTGCCGTTTGTCAGCGCGATCGAATCTTTAACCTTGCCGCGCAAATCTTCAACGGTGGCCAACTGGTCCAGGGTCACCGTCCCTTCCGGCGTGTCGATGTTCAATCGGTTGATCTCCTGGACGGTCGTGTACGTGTTGTCGATCATGATGACGGTGTCAAATCCGGGATTCTCCAGCATGCCGACAGCTTGTTTCCAGTTGGTCGCCTGGAGCTGCTCCATCACTGATGCGGTCGTCGTGCGGTAGGCGGCCAGCCGTTCCGGCCGCAGCGTGATGGCGATCTGATTCGCAAAACTGCGATCCGACACTTCCACTTCCTTGACCCCGGGGACGGATTCGATCCGGTCTTTGATCGCAGTTTTCGCCAAGTTGAGCATCGATTGCGGGTCCGCCCCCACCAGGGCATAGTCAATCAGGGCGTCGTCCCCGAAATTGGCCTGGGTGACGTTAACCGTGTCAACCGCCTTGGGGAATGAGTTGCGCAGGCGGCTCACCACGTTTTGCACTTCCTGCCTTACTTTGTCCCCTTTGCCTTCTTCGGCGATCACCGTGATGTTGACATTCCCGGTGGTGGTTGTGGACGTGTACTCTTTCACGTCAGGGATCGACTTGATCTCCTGTTCGATTTTCCTGGTGACCTTTTCTTCCATCTCCTCGGGCGGAAGCGATCCGCCGGAGACGTCGACGCTAATCCACGGGAAGTTTGTCTTGGGAACCAGTTCCACTTGAAAGCTGAACAGCGAGCCGAACCCGGCGATGACGATGACAAACGTGACCAGAAATACAATGAGGCGTCGCTTCAGCAGAAAGAGAATCGTCTTTTCCATGCGTTATTCCCCTTTCGCCTCCACTTTTTGCCCCTCAACGTAGAAGGTAATGCCGGCGCGCAGCAGTTGGTCGCCCGGTTTGACACCGGAAACGATTTCGATCTGATCGCCTACCAGTTGTCCCGTTTTGACTTCCCGCTTGATGATCACGCCGTTTTCCACCGCCATCACATAGTGCGTGGATTCACTCACGCCGACGCTTTCCAACGGTACGAGAAAACCGTTGATTGTACGCGGGATCTCCACTGTGGCCACCATTCCCCCGCGCCATATGCCTTTCGGATTGGGGACGGTCACTTCCACCCGAAACTTCCCGGTCTGCTTGTCGACCACCGGCGAGACGTAGGTGACGGTTCCCTCGTTCTTCTGGCCGTCTTCGCCAATGACCTGGACCTTGGCCTTCTCGCGGAACTGGTTGATTAGCTCATTGGTGACGTCCAGTGTCACTTTTACCTCCGACAAATCGACCAGATGGATGATGGATTCGCCCGGATTGGCCAATTCGCCCACCTGCTTGGAGACCTCCACCACCGTACCAGCGAACGGGGCGATGATTTTGGTGTCGTTCAGCGTCTTTTTCGCCCGCTCCACTTGACCCGCCGCCTGTTTCAGCGAGGCGTTGGCCATGGCGATGTCTTCAGGCTGAGCTCCCTTGAGCAGTTCGTCGAGGGTCAGCTTGGCGTTGTTCACGGCTAATTGCGCCTGGTCCAAGGCCCATTTCCGGTCGTTCCATTCGCTTTTGGAAATGGCACCGCCTTCGAACAGCTTTTGGCCTTGCTCATACTCCTGCTTGGCCTTCTCCAGCTGGTTCTGGGCGCTTTGCAGTTGCAAACGCTGCTGTTGAATCGCTTCTTCCGTCGCACCCTTCAACGTCTTGCTCTTGCGGGCCGCCGCTTCTTCCACCTGGCTTGCCGCCGCCTCCACTTCCTTCTGGTAGTAGCTGGCATCAAGCGAAGCCAGAAGCTGACCCTGGGCGATCTTCGCTCCTTTCGTCGCATGGATGGCCGCAACCGTGCCTCCCGTGCCAAACTGCAGGATGGCATCCCGCTTGGCTTCCACGATGCCGGTCACGGACAGCATGACGGGGTGATCCGGTTTCTTTACCGTCAACACCTGGACGACTTTGGCTTTGGCGGGCTGCTCTTCCGGCGGTTGAGCTGCCCCTGGTCCGCAGCCTGCGGTGATGACCAGCAGAGAAGCAAGAAAAATGGATGCGCGTTTGTTCACAATAATTCCCCCAAGTCTGTTACAATCATTTCCAAGGAACATTGTGCCAGGGGCCCCATATTATTCGAAACCGTCAACAGGTGGAACTTTTTCTCCTCCTCAAGACGGAGCCAACCCCGACAATGTCCCCAGAAGGGTAATACGTCGCGGATGGAAAATGATTACATCATTATTAAAAAAAGTTGGAACAAATTCGCGCTGCAGCAAAAAAACCGGGACACGCTGTCCCGGTTTTGCACATTCGTTTAGTTTGCTCCCGCCAATTGTTCCATCTCCGTGAGCATCTCGGCAAAGACGCTCAGCGCCTCGCGGATAGGCTGCGGCGAGGTCATGTCGACGCCCGCTTTTTTCAGCAGATTGAGCGGGTAGTCGGAGCTGCCGCTCTTCAAGAACTGCAGGTACCGCTCCACCGCCGGCTGTCCTTCTTCGAGAATTTGTTTGGCCAGCGATGTGGCCGCAGAGAACCCTGTGGCGTATTTGTAGACGTAGAAGTTGCGATAGAAGTGGGGAACGCGCGCCCACTCCAGATCAATCTGGCTGTCCACGACCATCTCCGGCCCGTGGTAAGCCACATTCAGCTCGCGGTAGATTTCGCTCAGGCTGTCGGCCGTGAGCGGTTCATCCTGTTCCGCCTTGGCGTGCACGGTTTTCTCAAACTCGGCAAACATGGTCTGGCGGAAGACAGTGGTGCGGAACTGCTCCAGATAGTAGTTGATCAGGTACATCCGCTGTTTTTTGTCCGTGGTCGTCTGCAACAGGTGGTGCATCAGCAGCGCCTCGTTCAGCGTAGAGGCCACCTCGGCGACGAAGATCTTGTAGTCGGCGTAGGTGTACGGCTGCGTCTGATTGGAGTAGTAGCTGTGCAGGGCGTGCCCCATCTCGTGCGCCAGGGTAAACATGTTGTTGACGTTGTCCTGGTAGTTCATCAGCACATACGGATGTGTCGTGTACGCTCCCCAGGAGTACGCGCCGCTGGTTTTGCCCTGGTTTTCGTATACATCGATCCAGCCGCCGGCAAATCCTTCGGCGAGGACGCGGCCGTAGTCCTCTCCCAGCGGCCGCAGCGCTTCCTTGATCGTCTCCACTGCCTGCTGGTAGGGAATCTTCATCTCCACTTCCGGCACGATCGGCACGTAGAGATCGTACATGTGCAGTTCGTCCACACCCAGCATCTTTTTGCGCAGCGCGATGTAGCGGTGCATCAGCGGCAGGTGCTCACGGATGGTGGCGATCAGGTTGTCGTACACCGAAATGTCGACGTTGTCCGCAAACAGGGCGGCGTACAGGGCGGACGGGTATTTGCGGGTGCGGGCGTAGAACACGTCCGCCTTGACCGCAGATGTGAGCGAGGCGGCAATCGTGTTGCGGTGCTTGTCGTACGTGGCGTACAGCGCCTCGAACGCTTCCTTGCGCACACGGCGGTCCTTGCACTCCATGAACTGGACGTAACGCCCTTTGGTCAGTTCCACTTCTTCGCCGTTTTCATCGGTGATCATCGGGAATTTGATGTCGGCGTTGTTCAGCATCCCGTAAATTTTGGACGGCGCCGAAGCAATCTCGCTGACATTGGCCAGGATCGCCTCCTCCTCGGCCGACAGCGTATGCGGCTTGAAGCGGGTGATTTCGTCCAGCAGGATGCGGTAATGATCCAGTCCCGGCACCTGATTGATCCACGCTTCCAACTGCTCGGTCGGGATCGCCAGAATCTCCGGTTGTATGTACGAAATCGCTCCGTATACCTGCGTGCTGAGGGCGGTCGCCCGGTCGGTCAATGCCTGGTAGGTGCTGTTGGTGTTGTCTTCGTCACGCCGCATGCGGGCGTACACGTACACCTGGTCGAGCGTCATCAGCAGTTCGTCCTGCAGTTTCAGAACGTCCAGCAGTTGTTGGCCGCCCTGCGACAGCGTGCCTTTCTTGGCTGCGATCTGCTCAGCCATCTCCTTTACTTTGCGGACGTCGTTCTCCCAGTCAGCGTCGCTTTTGTAGATGTCTTCCAGCCGCCACTTGTACTCAGCCGGAATCTCGCTTCGCTTCGGCAGGGTTTTGCTATTGTTCACCGCGATCACTCCCTTGTATTTTCTCTCCTTGGGGAACCCTTCCATAAGTGTATGGTAGCGCATTCTACCATTCGGTTCAAATAGCTCCGTACGCAAAAAGCTGACTTTTCTCGACGGAAAAGTCAGCTTCTGCCCACGCCGACATAGACGAAACCGGCTTTCGACAGCGCATCGGCCGGCCAGGCGTTGCGCCCGTCAAACAGCACGGGAGCGTTCATCACCGCCTTCACCTGCTGCCAGTCAAGGTCTACACACTGTTTCCACTCTGTCACCAGCACGGCGGCATCCGCAGCCTGGAGCGCTGCATACGGATCGGACGCGTACGTCACCTGAGGGAACAGCCGGGCGACTGCCGGAGACGCCACCGGATCGTACGCCGACACCGCTGCCCCTTCACGGAGCAAAACATTCAGCACTTTTAGGGACGGAGCTTCCCGGATGTCGTCCGTATTCGGTTTGAACGCCAGGCCCAGCACGGCAATCCGCTTGCCGTGCAGCGTCCCCAGCCGATCGCGCAGCCGAGCGATAAACCAGTCCGGCTGCGTCGCATTCAAATCCCGCACCTTTTCCAGGATGGAGAGAGAGACGCCGTGCTGTTTGGCCAGCTGCAGCAGGGCGATCGTGTCCTTGGGAAAACACGACCCGCCGAAGCCCAGCCCCGCCTGCAAAAACTCCGGCCCGATCCGGCTGTCCAGCCCCATCCCGCGGGCTACGGTCTGCACGTCCGTGCCCAGAACCGCGCACAGCCGGGCCAGCTCGTTCATAAACGAAATCTTCGTGGCTAAAAACGCGTTGGACGCGTATTTGATCAGCTCCGCATCGGCTCGCGTCGTGAACACGCGCGGTGCCTTTACCCCTTCGTACAACCGCTTGAGGACGGCAAACGCCTCATCCGCGTCGGCCCCGATCACGATGCGGGACGGCGAAAGCGCATCCTGTAAGGCGCTTCCTTCCCGTAAAAACTCCGGGTTGGACGCCACGTGTATCCCCCCGCAGGCGGCAAGCAGGGCGGCCACGCGATCGGCCGTGCCGACAGGAACCGTGCTTTTGATCACCACGGTGCGCTGCTTCGGCACATCCGCCTGCAGGGCGCGAATATCATCCACGGCGGCAAACAGATAGGACAGATCGGCTGAACCGTCGGCTGCTTCCGGCGTGCCAACGCAGATGAACAACACATCCGCATCGCGTGCGCCCTCCTTTAGACTGGCGGCAAAGCGAAGTGCGCCGCTGTCGATCGCCCGGGCCAACGCTTCCTCCAGACCAGGTTCGTAGATGGGGCAGATTTTTTGTTTCAAGCGGTTGATTTTCGCCGCGTCGACATCCACCCCCGTCACCCGATGTCCGTGCAAGGCAAAGGACACCGCCGTCGTCAGACCCACGTATCCCGTACCTACTACGGCTACCTCCATGCTTTCACCTCATCGCTGCTTTTTCAGTACGCGAAGATACAAGTCTTCCAGTTTTGCGCGCTGTTTCTCTATATCGTGGCGGCGCTCCACCTGTTCTCTCGCCCGGATCACCACGTCCGGCCATCGGTCCTGCTCCTTCAGCACGCGTTTGATCATCTTGGCCAGCTTGGCGACGGACCGCTCCGGCACGAGGTATCCCGTCTTGCCGTGTTTCACCAGTTCGGGAATACCTGCGTGATAGGTAGAGATGACTGGTCTGCCGACCGCCATGGCTTCCATCAGGACGTTGGGGATGCCTTCCTGATTGCCGTTTTTCGCCGTTTTGCAGGCGAGGACGAACACATGGCAGTTCGCCAGTTCACGCCCAACCTCGTGATGGGGCTGGGCGCCGCGCAGCGTAACAGCATGCTGCAGGCGGTGGCGTTTGATCAGGCGGCGCAGTTTCTGCTTCTCTTCCCCGTCCCCGACAATCGTCAGCGTCGCACGGGGATACTTGCGGCGAATGCGGGCAAACGCCTTGATCAGTGTGTCCATCCCCTTCTTTTCGGTCAAACGGCCGACGCTCAGCAGGCGAAACGCCCCGTCGACGACCGGCTGCGGAGGCTGCAGGGGAAATTTGCCCAGATCAATCCCCGAGCGGATCACGGTGATTTTTTTTTGCGGACAGCCGAGTCGGATCAGCTGCCGCTTCATGTGCTTGCTGACGACCGTAAACGCCTTTCCGTGACGAAACAGCCGCTTCAGCGCGCGGCGGTAGCGGCTGTCCTGTTGCACGCGTTTGGTCACGTCAAATCCGTGAAAGGAGGTGATCAGCGGCAGTTTCGCCTTTCGCGCATGCGGCAGCAGCTCCACTCCGGCCGTGCCAAACCGGGCGTGCAGGCAGGCAAACTTCTGTTTTTTCAGCCAGCCGGCAAGACCCTTAAACCGCCTGCGCACGTACACGGGCCAATAGGGAAAATCCTTGCGGTTGCACTGCCGCCGCGTGAGCACGACCGGCTGCACACGCTGGTGGCCAAGCAGTTGTTCGTAGATGAAGGTTTCGCTTTTCGGCAGGAATTTGCGCCGGTAAACAAGAACCCGATGCATGCGATGGCCTCCCGATTACATCTGTGAGCCGTTTTGAACGGTGCGCATGTGCTTGCGCTGCGGTTTGTGGCGGACAGACGAAGAATCCCTCCCACTGCCAACACATGGCCGGCACGGTCCTCATCTGTGTGACCGCCTCACTCGCTGCAGCTCCTTGATGATGAGATACCCGCCTTTATAGCCGTAGACGGGTTTGTACTTGCCCCCCCAGCGCGTGAGATAGTACTGAAAGGTCTCTCTGCGAAGCCGGTTCCGTTTCGATTTCATCTCCTTGTCGGTAAGCTGACCCCGGTGCTTGGTCCTGTTGTACAGCATGCGGTTGATCCACTTTACGGGATACCGTTCGATCAGCCGGAGAATCATTCGCCGGTCTTCCATGATCCGTCCCTCATACGGATCAGAGGTATCCCATCCTCCTACCTCCCGCAACGCCTCTACCCGATAGCACCGCGGCGCCACCATCCAGCGGTTGTACTGCAAAAAGTCGTATTTGTTGTGAAATTGCTTGTGGGTGATGATAAACGGATCGCAGCAGCGCTCGCGCTTGACCCGCCAGATTTTCACGTTTCCATAGAACAGCGCCGTGTTCTTCTTGTCTTTGCGGATGTATCGCTTCAGGATGGAGAGTGCCTCACGCGGCAGCCAGTCATCCGAATCCAACTGGACCAAAAACGGCGTATCCACCATCGCCAGCGCTTGGTTCATCACCTTGGAAATGCCGGAGTTCTCCTCCATCTGGAAATACTGGATGCGAGGATCTGTGAGATAGGGGGCGACCTTCTCGTACGTCTGGTCTGTAGACGCATCGTCCATGATCAGCAGTTTCCAGTCTGTACACGTCTGCTTGAGCACACTGCGGATCGCCTTGTCGATAAACGCTTCCCGGTTGTACGTGGGAATGACGACAGTGAACGTAGTGGGCTTGGGCGGCATTGTCGTCATGGCGGACTCCCCTTCGCCCTGGGCATGCGGATGGAGGATTTGTCACTGAGGATAAACACCCCACTGCTGTCCGCTCCGCTGCCGGCGAGATGGGATGAACGGCCAAACACGCTGTTGGTCACCGGCCATTCCACGTCATTGAGGGAGCTGTTTTCGAGCAGAATGCTGTTTTCAATGTGCTTGCAGTTTTTCAACTGAACGCCGTCCTGTATCGCCACATAGGGACCCAGCCGACAGTTTTCGATCCGGCAGCGCTTCCCGATCAACACCGGACCGATGATGGTGCAGTTTTCCACAATGCTGTCGCTGCCGATTTCGTGCCGGACGCCGAGCTCCTGTGTCAGCATCCAGCGGTTGGCCTCGAGCCAGCGTTCAATCGTTCCCACATCCGTATATTGTCGGTGGGTAACGGTATGGGCAATGTGATAGCCGCTGTCGATCATCGACTGGATCGCGTCTGTGATTTCGTACTCACCGCGTTTGGACGGACGCAGGGTGGCAATTGCTGCAAAAATCGGGCGGGTAAACAGGTAGGCGCCGATCACTGCGAGATTGCTTTTGGGACGCTGCGGCTTTTCCTCTACGGAGACCAGACGCTCATCCTGGATTTCCGCGATCCCGTAATCCTGCGGTCGGTCCACCTTACTCAGCATCACGACACCGTCCGCCCCGGTGCGGGTAAAGGTCTTCGTCAGCTCGTGCAAGGAATCCATCAGCAGATTATCGCCCAACAGCAGGATAAACGGTTCGTCACGCAGGAACGGCTGCGCCAGCTGCACGGCATGGGCAATTCCCAATGGTTTTTGTTGTTCAAGAAAGGTAATGGTAGCCCCAAATTGACTACCATCACCAACATATTGTGGAATTTCCTTTTGGGACGGTTGTATGACAATTCCGATATCACGCACACCCACTTCACGCAGTTTGAGTATGCAGTAATGCAATACCGGGTGATTGGCCACAGGGAGAAGGGTTTTGGGTTGGGAATAGGAAAAGGGATGCAGGCGGGTGCCGCGTCCAGCACACAAGATTAACCCTTTCACGACAATCACTCCCCAGTTGTGCTCTGCGATACTTATAAGGTATGCGGCTTTTCCCTTCCGAGCAGGGCTTACGTCCTCAACCGCAAAAGAACGGGCGACCATCCACTCCAACCGGTCATCCGTTCAGCCGATGCTGCGCAGCGGCTGCCTGCTCTGTGCCTGCTTTCGCCCTGTTCGTTTGGCGATGACTTCCTCGAAAACACGCAGATACTCCTGGGCGGTCGTGTGCCAGGAAAATTGCCTGGCTCGCATCAGCGCCCGCCTTCCCATGTCAGAACGGAAACGGGGAATCCTCCACAGCGACTCCCAGACGGAAGGAAGTTCCTGTGACCACTCCTCGGGCGGGATGAGGAACCCGCTGCCCAGGTGGTTGACCACTTCCGCGATGCCCCCCCGCGGCGTGGTGATGACTGGCTTGCCGGACGCCATCGCTTCCAGATTGACGCGGCAAAATGGCTCTTGCCATACCGACGGTGTCGCCACCACATCGCCAATCTGGTAGTACAGCGGCATCTGCGCGCTGGGTACGAAGTTGACGAAGATCACTGCGTCGCCCAGCGGAGCCGCCAGTTCTTTCAGACGGCGCACGTAGGCATTTTCGCGGTTGCTGCCGTATCCCGTCCCTCCGACGATGACCAACCGGGCTTTGGGGTCCCTTTCGAGCACGTGCCGAAACGCTCTGAGTAATACGTGCACCCCTTTTTCGCGAATCAGCCGACCCGCGTAGACCAACACCCGATGATGCGACTTCAGCCCCAACTGCCGACGCAGTTTCTTCACCGCGCGGCTTTTTCGGGCTGCCTGATAGGGGGTGACGTCCACCCCGAGGTGTACAGCGTGCACCTTGGCCGCGGGCAGCCGGAGTTTCTCAATAAAATGGCTGCGCAAATACTCGCTGTTCGTGAGTATGCCGTCTGCCAGCCGGCCTACCCGCCGCATTTGTTCTGCGCTGATCAGCGGCGGGGACGCGTAGACGTGGGAGTGCATGTTCACAACGATCGGCACACGGGGAAAATGGCGCCGCAGCGCCGGTACATAATGCGGCCGGTTTTCCACCAGAATCACATCCGGCTGCCGCTTGCGCAGATCGCGGATCACGCTGCGCAGGTATGGGCCAGGGCCGCTGTAGTCGAAGCGGACGAACTCCCGGTGTCTCTCCCGAGTGGACTCTGGGTAGTCGGGACACGTGCGGGTGTAGATCGTCACCTGATGCTGCGGCCCGAACACTTTGCTCACTTCGTCTATATCGTGCTCTACGGAGCTGCCCTTGACTGGCGGTACGGAAAACGGACCGGGGCTAATGATCGCGATGTTCATCTCGCTCTTTCTCCCACTCTTTTTTCAAGGAGAGGACGACCTGGTACAGATACTCACAATCCCGTTTCTGTTCGGCTTCCAGCGCCTTGAAACGTTCCTCCCAGGCGGCGAGCGATTGCTTCAGCTCAGCTACCTGCGCCTCGAGCTGTTCGATCCGCTCCTTCCACGTCGATTCCTCGGGCTGTTTGACCTGCTCATTCGGCGCCTGCCCTTCAAACGGAAGCAACTCCGGCAGTTTGACGGAGGTGACCCGTTCGACGGCTTCCTCGACGATGACATGACCGGAAAAGACGCCCGGCATGACCCAGTGGGGCGGTTCCCCTCGTTTTCGTTTCTCCACGGCAACATACCTCCAACCTGCGTGCCCCGGCGGCAGCGGGTCACCATGTTACCCGTCCAAACCGATGCCGCACGGGCACACGTCACGTATTTCGTAATATGGTATGAAACGACGCGGAAATGGGTACGTGTACAGCCGCGAAACGACAGCAGCCATTCACACCGGTACGTGCCCAACAAAAAAACCGCTGTGACTTACGTGCTCACAGCGGTTGCCGGTAATCGCGCGAGGGGGCCTGTCGCCGAAAACGCAGACTGTAATGCCGCGCCTCCTCCACGCTGGTGATCTGTTGTTTTTGCCACTCCAGAAGAATCCGATCGATGTAGCGGATGTGCAGTTTGCCCACGGCTGCTGCTTCCCGAAGGGCGGTCAGGATCAATTCCTCCGCATGGCCATCCTGCTCAACCCACATGTGGATCGTCTCGATTTCAAAGGGAGACAGGGGACGTCCGAAGGCCTGTTCGAACCGGCTGTACAGGTCGGTCGGCTCCTCGAAAGACGCCGCGGCCGCCTCGGCAAACGGTTCTGCCACCGAGTCGACGATGCGGGAAGCCGTGAGCTGCTCACGCCAGCTCTGGTACAACTTGCGGTACAGCGGCGTCAAATTGTACTGCTCGTGGCGCAGTCCCGTTTGCTGGTCAATGTATTCGTCAATCCTGATCCACTCTTCCTTCAACAGCTTTTGCAGCGTCTGGATCAGCCGCGCAGGCGTGAGGGACATGCGCTCTTCCAGTTCCTGCAGGGTGGGAAACCGCTTCCCCTCCTGTTGAAACGACAGCAGGTGGATGATCAGCATCATCTCCTCGTCGGACAGAGACATGCGCTTGTACATCTTCAGCAGCAGATTGGAGACGGATGTCGCGCCTTCTTGCAGCAGTTGCAAAATATGGGGGTCCATGAAACCATTCACCTCATTGACAGGCCGGTCATCCGGCAAATCCAAACAAGAAAACACCCTGCCGCCCACCGGCAACAGGGTGTCGGGCCGTCAGGCAGCCGCGCTGCCGCATAACGGTTGGGGCATTATGGGTAGAGACGGTACAGCATGCGCGGGAACGGGATCGTCTCGCGCACGTGGTCAAGTCCGCAAATCCAGGCGATCGTCCGTTCCAGACCGAGACCGAATCCGGAGTGCGGCACCGTGCCGTATTTTCGCAGATCGAGGTACCACTTGTAGGCGTCTTCGGACAGGTTGTGTTCGGCGAAGCGCTGCTCCAGCAGGACCGGATCGTCAATCCGCTGGCTGCCGCCGATAATTTCACCGTAGCCCTCCGGCGCGATCAGGTCGGCACAAAGCACCACTTCCGGACGGTTCGGGTCCGGTTTCATGTAGAACGCTTTGATCTCGGTCGGATAGTGGGTGATGAAGACCGGCTTGTCAAAGTGCTCGGCGATCATCGTTTCGTCCGGCGCGCCGAAATCGTCGCCCCACTTGATGTCGCTGCCCTTTTCCTGCAGCAGCTTGATCGCGTCATCGTACGTGATGCGCGGGAACGGAGCCACTACGTTTTCCAGCTTGCTGGTGTCGCGCTGCAGTGTTTTCAGTTCACGCTGGCAATTTTTCAGGACGGACTGCACGATATGGGAGACAAACGCCTCCTGAATGCGCAGGTTTTCTTCGTGATCGACAAAGGCCATCTCGGGCTCGATCATCCAAAACTCGATCAGATGGCGGCGCGTTTTGGACTTTTCCGCACGGAACGTCGGTCCGAAGGAATAGACACGCCCCAACGCCATGGCGGCCGCTTCCATGTAAAGCTGGCCGGATTGCGACAGGTAGGCATCCTCGTCAAAATACTTGGTGTGGAACAGGTTGGTCGTTCCTTCTGCGGATGTCGGCGTGAGAATTGGCGGGTCCACTTTGTAAAACCCGTGCTGATGGAAAAATTCAGTAACAGCGCGGATCACCTCGGAACGGATCGCCATCACGGCCCGCTGGCGCGGTGTTCTCAGCCACAGGTGACGATGGTCCATCAGGAAGTCAACGCCGTGCTCCTTGAGCGAGATCGGGTAATCTTGCGCGAGTTGAATGATGTCGATTCCGGTGACAGTCAGCTCATAGCCGCTGGGGGCCCGCTCGTCAGCGCGCACGACACCGGTTATGTACAGAGAGCTTTCCTGAGTCAGCTTGGAAGCCGCTTCCCACACTGCTTCCGGCACCTCGGCCTTAACCACGACGCCCTGAATAAAGCCGGAGCCATCGCGAAGCTGCAGGAATTGTATTTTACCGCTGCTGCGCTTGTTGTAGAGCCAGCAGCCCAGTCGCACTTCTTGTCCCACGTGCTGCCCGATCTGGGCAATGGTCGTCATCATCGGCTTGTTTTCCCTCCAATATCCCATTCAAAACAAATTCCGACTTGGTTGTAACGAATCAATTATACTATCGGGTATGTATAAATTCAATGAAAGACTGACTAGGACCAAGGTTACCGTAAAAATATTATGGTAACAAAACGCGCACGCGAAGCAACTGTCCCGCCTGCAGGTGCACGAGCGCAAAAACAAGGCCCTCCCTGCCTGAGAGGGCCCGCTTCTCCGTTGTCAGTGCTGCTCCGTCTCATCCGGATGGACGGAATATACGTTGCCTGGTTCGTTTTCGGCATCCTGCTCATCTGCGAATACGGGATGGCGGTCTGTCACGGGCGCATCTTCGGTCTGTCCGGCGTCTTCGGCGTGGACAACAGCAGCCTCCTCCGTCTGTGCCTCTGCACTCAGGTCGACGTCAGGCTCTACGTCCTTCTCCGCCAACACAATCGGCTGTTCCTCGTACAACGTCTGCGCCGTTCCCTTTTCCCCGACCGCAATCCACTGCAATACGCCAGAAGTCTCCTGGCCTTCATCGGTGCGGAACACGCTCACGACGGCATACGTTCGGTTCGTGAATTTGAGCGATGTACAACATCCCAACTGATTGCTCATGGCGATCAGGCAGTAATGGGGATCTGCATAGGGAACGTTGAGCCGGATGGTCACATCTGTCGACTTTTCCCCGGCAGCCAGGTGAAACGGAACGATTCCGAACTGCTGCAGGGTGTTCCCTTGTATGCTGCCGGATTCCAGCGGCCGAAACGACAGCTTTTCCGGTGTGACAGCACCATCGGCGAGATGCTGCGTGACGATCGCGTTCTCAGCCAAATGCTCGGCAGTTACGGCACCAGCCGCCAATTTTTCCGCCGTCACGGCACCGGCAGCCAGCTTTTCCTCGGTCACGGCACCGGCAGCCAGCTTTTCCTCTGTCACGGCAGCCGCCTTCAGATGGACAGCGGACACGATCGATTCCTGCAGATGATGAGACGCAATGCTCTTTCGCTGCAGGTGTTCGCCATGAACCGAGCCGTTGGCCAGCTTATCCCGATTGATCGACCGGTCCACGATGTGATCTGTCGACACTGCAAACACGTCCAGCTTATCGCCGTCCACGCTGCGTGCCGCCAACTTTTCCCGGGTGACCGCCTGATCGGCCAGGAATGTAGAAGTGATCAACTGCGGCTGGAGATGCTGAGGGCCTATCGCCTGCGGACGAATATGGTCGCTGTCGACGATCTGGGGAGTGAGCAGATCGCCGGTCACGCTGCCGGGAGCCAGGTGCTCACCGGTCAGGCTGCCTTTCACCACGTGCTCTCCGGTCACCGAACGGGCTTCCAGTTTGGTGCCATCCACACTGCCGTCCGCCAGTTTCTCCCGGGTGACGCTGCTGTCGGCCAGCTTTTCCCCCGTCACGGCGCCTGGTAGGATGTGTTCGTTGTGCACGGATCCGCTCACCAGATGCTGGGCATGCACGGACTTCTCGGCCAGTTTATCCCAGGTGACCACGCCATTTGACAAATGACGTACCTTGATGGCCTCCGTAGCCAATTTCGCCGATGTGACGGCCCCGTCCGCCAGTTTGGGGGTGGTGACGCTCAGGTCCGTGATTTTGTCGGTGGAGACAGATTCGCTCGCCAACTTCGACGTGGTCACCACGTGATCGGCCAGGTTGTTCGTCTGGATAATGTGATCCTTTAAATGAACGTTGCTGATAATGCGCTCGCGCAGATGGACATCTTCAATTGCGCTCCTGGCCAGCTTCTCCTTGGTGATCGCCCCTTCGGCGATGTGTCTGGCTTCGATCGACTCATCGGCCACATGGACACCGTAGACGCTGCGCGGCGCCAGCTTGTCGGCTTCCACCGCCTGATGGGCCAGTTTGCTGGTGGTCACCTGCTGGTCGCCGATTTTCTTGCTGGTCACCACGTTGTCCTGCAGGTGACTGGTTTGAATCACGCCTGCCTGCAGATGGACACCACTGACAGCTCCCTTGGCCAATTTTTCGCTGGTGACACAACCGCTGTCCAAATGCTCCGACTGAACCGCAAACGGTGCCAGCTTTTGGCTGTTGACCGCCTCCGGAGCCAAATGGTGAGGGCCGATGATCAGATGGGCAATATGCTGCTCCCCAACGCAGCCCGGCATCAGGTTGACGCTGTCCACAGCACGTTCTGCCAAATGTTCGTGCAGAATTGCCCCGCGTTTGATGTGCTGGGATTCGACCGCTTCCTCGTCCAGCTTGCTTGCGGTCACTGACGCGTCCCTCAGTTTGTCGGTCGTGACAGCACCGTCCTCCAGCTTGACGGAATTGATGATGTAGTTGGCCAGATTGCCTGTTTGAATCGTGCCCATTTTGATCTTTTCCGACGTGATCGCCTGATCCTGGATCAGTTCGCTGGTGATCGCCTGTTCCTGAATGTGCTTGGTCTGGATTGCTCCCTCGGCAAACTTGATCGAGTCGATCGTCTTGTCTGCCAGCTTTTCCGAGGTGATGCTGTTGTTCATCAGCTTGTCACCGGAAATGGTGCGGTCCTGAATCATGTCACCCGTAATGACGTATCTGCCGATGTGGATGGATTGGATGGCTTCCGGGGCAATCTTGCCGGACGTGACGCTGTTGTCGGCCAGTTTGGCACTGTCGACGGCGTAGTCTTTCAGCAGGGTGTTGTCGATGCAGCCCGGCTTGATCTTGGAAGCGTCGATCGCCCGGTTCGCAATCTTTTCGGTCGTCACTGCCTGGTCGCTCAGATCGTCCGTGTAGACAAAGGAATATTCTTGCTCCTGCTTCCGCTCCTTGATGATCTTGGAGAACGTTGTTTGATTGGAGGAAACGTTTTGTGGGGGCACATTGTGCAGGGGCGGAATGACGTCACTGCTTTTGTTGGTGATTGTGAACGATTTCGGCTCAAAATCCTCGTAATCGTCTTCATCCGTCAATTCCGACTCCAGCCGTTCGAGCCAGACCAACTCTGATGTCTGCGGCAGAAAGGGAATCTCGAACGACTCATTCTTCGAGCGTTTTCCCAAGGATTTGTGCTGTTTTCTCCGGTTTACTTTTGCCATTGGGTCTCCTTCCCTTCTGATGTCACTCCCATGTGCTCTTGTAGGATATTCAACACGGGCGGGGTTGGGTACCCTGTCCTGCAAAAAAAGTCGAGACGACAACTGGTCTGAACAGCGGAAAACCGGCACGGCCTGTTCCCTGCCAGAGATTGTAGAAACACAAAAAAGCCGGCGGATCAAACCGCCAGCTCCTTGGACGATTGCCGGGCTTCGGCCAGCAGGCGGCGGAACGCATCGCCATGCAGCACTTCCTCTTCCAGCAGCGTGTTGAGGCCGATCTGGAACACGGAGTCGAACTTGCGCAGCAGCGCGCGCGTCTTCTCCAGCAGTTCCTCCAGCAACCGGTTTACTTCTTCGTGAATGTGCGTTTTGTCTGCGAATTGCAAATGGACAATCCCCAAGCGGGACATCCCGCTTTGGACAATCTCCGTCGCCATGTTCAGCGCCTGCTCAAAGTCGTTTTTGGAGCCGGTGCTCCGGCCGCCGTAGTAGATTTCTTCGGCAACGGCGCCGCCCAGGCAGACCATGATCTGCTGTTCCAGCGCTTCCTTGGTATACAGGTAGCGATCCTCCAGCGGATTTTGACGGACGTACCCCAACGCTTTGCCGCGAGGACTCAGCGTCACCTGGGAGACAGAACCCGGGCGCACGTGTTCGCTGACGATCGCGTGTCCCAGTTCGTGCAGCGCCACCCGTTTCTTTTCTTCCAGGGACGCTTCCCGGTCCACTTTTTCCCCCAGCATGACCTTGTCCACCGCCAGCGCAAAGTGGCGCGCCTCAATCATCTCACTCTGGTCGCGCATGGCGTAAATTGCTGCTTCATTTGCCACGCTCTCCAGCTGCGCGCCGGAGAAGCCAAACGTCTCCTGCGCCACTTTGTCCAGCGAGACATCGGAAGCAAGCGGCTTGTTGGCGGTGTGGATCATCAGAATCTGCTCGCGTGCAGTCTTGTCCGGCAGATCGACGCTGATGTGCCGGTCAAAGCGTCCGGGACGCAGCAGAGCGGGGTCCAGCATGTCCTTGCGGTTGGTCGCGGCAATCAGCAGGATGCGCGGCTTGTCGCTGGTGGCGATGCCGTCCATCTCGGTCAACAGCTGGTTCAGCGTCTGGTCGTATTCGCGCTGCTGCTGACCGTCGCGCTTGCCGCCGATCACGTCAATTTCGTCGATGAAAATGATCCCGCTGTCCTGACCGTTCTTTTCCGCCAGGGCTTTGACTTCCTTGAACAGATCACGAATGCGCTGAGCACCCACCCCGACGTACATCTCCACAAACTGGGAACCGGACGCAGCCAAAAACGCGGAATTGGTGTAATTGGCAGCCGCTTTGGCCATCAGCGTTTTCCCCGTCCCCGGGGGACCTGTCAACAGCACGCCTTTGATCGGGCGAATGCCGTACTGCTCAATTTTGTCCTTGTGCACGAGAAAATCGAGCGCTTCTTTCAGCTCGTTTTTGGCCCGCTCCTGTCCGCCGATGTCGGCGAACGTCACGTTGGAGGCGGGTACAGCGTGTTTGCTCGGCTGGGACTTTCCACCGAACGGAAGTTTTCCCTGATTCTGCCGCACGATCAGAAAATACATGGCCGTCAAGACGGCGGCAAACAAGAGAAACGGTGTAATGTTGACACCGAGAAACAGCAGAAAAATCAGGATGCCGGGAAGCACGCCGATCAAGATTTCCTTACCCATGCATCGTCACCTCGTTTCCGGCCGAACGGGGAATGATCGCGTAGAAGTCGTCCTTCCCCTTTTTCAAGTAGACGTAGACGTTGCGGTCGTCCATCAGTGCGGACGCTTCATCCAGCCGATGAGCGGTCTTCCACTCCGTCAACATCTGCGGAATGCGGCTGTATTGATGCAAATCCAGCGCTTCCGTAAAGGAAAATAACCCATCCATCCAAATCTGTTCCAGGTCTTGCGAATCGTTGTCCACGTCAACTTCCACCGTCTTGCCCCGAGCCAGGTCGGCAGTTTCCTGGAGCAAGCGGCGGTATTCCTGCGGGAACAAATCCGGGCGGGTCACTTGCAGCTTTATCTCAATGCGATCCTTGCTAACATCCAAGTGCGTCAGTTCCGCTGACTTCATCTGTCCGATATGGGTGCGAAGCGGTGTTTCCACTTCCATTTTTTGGTATAAAAACCAACCACCGAACAGGAGAGTGAGCGTCGCCAGCAGCGAGAGGCCAATTGCACGTTTTCGCAGTTGCACAGCTACTCCCCCTTTTGTTGTATTGTGCGCTCAGTCAACGGTTCCAGTATATCACATCCGTATAGCGTTTTTTGTATGCAGATGTTGGATACCCGGCCCCGAGCAGAACGGCAAAAAGGCCTTTTTCACTTGGAAAAAGGCCTTTTGAGCGTACATCTGTACATCTGCATCCGGCCTACGCCGGCGAGACGATGTAAGAGGTGAGCAGCTTGCCGCTGAACAGGTCGTAGTGGAGATAGTGAAAGCGGCCGTCACGATCCTGCAGGGTGACTTCCCAGAAGCGGCTGTTTTCGTCCAACCCCGGGACGATGTGCAGCACCCGCGCATCGGGAAAGCCTTTTCTGACTGCCTCTTCGACACTTTCCCGGCTGACCGCCCTGTCCATCGTGTCAAACACGGCCTTGTCGGCGGTCAACCATGCGACTACCGGTGTTCCGACCTTGTTTTTGCCCAGCACGACGGCGTAGGACTCTTTGCTGCGGTACTCGTCAATCACATCGATCTCGGTGATCGTCGTCCGTTCCTGTACCCACTGCCGCACCTGGTCTTCGAAGTCGTGCCGTTTGCCCACGACCGTGGACGTCAAGTGATAGGCGGCACCCAGGGTGACCACCAGACAAACGGCTACAGCCCCTATTATGATTCGTACCAACACAATGACAATCCCCTTTATCCTCCATACGTTACAGCCGGAAGCGAAGCTGGTCCTGCTTCGTGCCGGCCGGTGTCTTCATTTGCAGCAGTACGTCCAACTGCCGCAATTCCCGTGTCGCACCATCGTACCACACATGGTAATCCACGGAAATCTGGCGGGCCATTTCCGCCTCCTGGATGGGAAATGACGGTCCCAGCCACGTCGCCAAAAGCGAGCTGACCTCTTCAGCCGGGATGGACAAGCGGTACCCCTGCCACGCCCGGTTGGAGGGGTCCGACACGGCCAGCGGCGTGACCGAGTGCAGGTGAGCTTTCAACAGTGCCGCATGCTCGTGGGGCGTAAACAGGGCATAGGGCAGCGCTGTGTGGTCCTGCACCTGGCCGTCCACGCTCACGCTGACATCCTGTCCGCTTCGCCTAAGTTCCATGTGGTGACCGTCAAACTCCCCGCTTACTTGAAACTGCTGTCCCTGGTAGCGTCCGCTCAGGACGTGATCTTTGAGCAATACTTCAAACGGCCTCTCCTGTTGCCCGGTGAGCTGGTCCAAGAGAGCGGCCACGACCGTCCGATCCGCTTCCGCACGTTCCGCCTCCGCCATGATGGTCACCTTCCCGTCGTGCCGGTTGTGCAGTGCCCCCAGCGACACGCCAAGGAAAAACAGGCCGAGAAAAACAGGGATCAGCCACCAGAGCTGCTTGGGCCGGACGTACATGTCCTTCCCCTCCTGTCCCGTTTTTCCTTACCCTATGTGCGGCGGGAAGGTTTTAGAACGCTACGGAAAACTTGCTAAACATACCCCCGGTCGTCCCGGTCATACTACAGATACACCCCGAGGAGGTGAGCGCGTGAAACCGTCGCAACGAACGACATCTCCTGACGTGCTAGGGTATCTGCTCCAGGAATACCGCGTCTCCTGGGCAGCGTTGTCGTCGCCGCTGAGAACCTTGACCCACTCGCCCACACTTAAGTTCCGCCACGCCCCGCTTACGGACGTGTGGAAAAAATGAGCGTGGCATGGCGTCCAAACAAAACTTCCCCTACCTACACCTACGCTCCCCTTCTCCTGTCACTTGCCCTGACAGGAGACTTTTACCGTTTCAGCGTTTGGAACACGCGGTTTGCTTCAAAAATCACGCGCTCCTCGTCCACAGTCAACAGCTCGCGGTTGCGCATCAGGAACCGGCCGGCCACGATCGTGTCGGTCACGTCCCGGCCATTGGCCGCATACACCACGTGGGAGACCGGGTTGTGAGCGGGATGGAAATGGGCCTGATGGCTGTCCAGGACGATCAGGTCGGCCTGCTTGCCAGTCTCAATCGACCCCAGCGCATCCGGCTGGAACACGCCATCCGCCCCGTAGCGGGTAGCCATGCGCAGCGCTTCTTCCGCCGGAACGGCAACGGGATCGTAGCTCACTCCCTTGTGCAGAATGGCAGCCAGCTTCAACTCTTCAAACAGGTTCAGGTTGTTGTTGCTGGCGGTGCTGTCTGTACCCAGCGAAACGCTGATCCCCTTCGCCAACATTTTGGGAACCGGCGCCACGCCGCTGGCCAGCTTCAGGTTGCTCACCACATTGTGGGAGACTTTCACCTGATAGTTTGCCAATACATCTATTTCTTCATCCGTCAAATGGACGGCATGTGCTACCAGCGTCGGACGGCGGAACACGCCCAGTTTTTCCAGGTGGGCGACCGGACGAAGGCCATAATCCTGCTCGTTTTGCCCCACTTCCCACTTCGTTTCCGACATGTGGATGTGAATCGGCAAAGCAAGCTCTTCTGCCCGTTCCACAATTTGCATGATAAATTCCGGCGGGCAGGTGTAAGGCGCATGGGGTGCAAGCATCGTGGTGATGCGGCCGTCCGCCTGATTGTGCCAGTTTTTGGCAAAATCGGTGGCCTCCTCAAGTTTTGCCGCCCGCTCTTCCTCCGAGCAGAGGCCGATCATGCCGCGGCACAGCCGGGCGCGCATCCCGGTTGCTTCCACAGCTTTCGCCACTTCGTCCATGTGGTCGTACATGTCGACAAACGTTGTCGTCCCCGTGCGAATCATTTCAATCAGCGACAGGTATGTGCCCCATTTCACATGGTCGCCGGTAAACTGCGCTTCCAGCGGCCACATTTTGTCTTCGAGCCACTGCTGCAGCGGCAGATCGTCTGAGTATCCGCGCAACAGCGACATGCCCGCATGGCCGTGCGTGTTGATCAGGCCCGGCAGGACGTAGTTGCCCTTCAGGTCGATCACCTCGTCGTAGCCGGACACATCCTCAGGCGTCGGCCCAACGTACGTAATCGTGCTGCCGACAAACGCGACGGCCCCATCATGAATCACTTCGTTCTGTTCGTTTACGGTGATCACGGTGGCGTGAGTCAAGATCGTCTGTTTCATCGTACCACTCCGTTCTTACGTTAGATAATAAGCCAGGCTTTGCAGACTGGACGTCACATCCGCATAGTGGATGCGCACCTCTTTCTCCGTCCGAATGGTCGTCGGCGCGAAGTTGAGAATGCCTTCGATCCCCGCCTCGATCAAGAGATCGGCCACTGATTGTGCGGCGGCAGCCGGGACCGTAATGATCGCCAGGCGAATGTGACGCTCCTTCACCGTCTCTTTCAGCTCTTCCAACGGCTGGATCGTGATCCCTGCGATCTGCTTGCCCTGCTTGGCCGGATCGCTGTCAAAAATCGCCGCGATCCGTATCTGATCCTTCAGGAACGCATTGTAATTGCTGATGGCATGGCCGAGATGGCCGGCGCCGACGAGCGCGACGCGGATTTCCTGATCCAGTTTGAGAATCTGGCGGATTTTTTCCACCAGGTAGTTGACGTCATAGCCGATGCCTTTTTTGCCGAAATCGCCGAACGCGGCTAAATCTTTGCGGATTTGGGCGGGGTTGATGTCCAGATTTTTGCCCATCTGCTGGGAGGATACCGTCGTCACGCCCACTTGCTGCAGATAGCTCAAATAGCGCAGATAGATCGGCAAACGGCGAACAACCGCTTCTGAAATTTTTTCACTTTTGGCCACCGTACGGTCCTCCCTCCTTACGTTTTTCGCTTGACGACACGGTAATCGCGGCCGTTGGACAGAATCGTGATCGTGCCGTGCTGGCTGGTGATGAAGGTCTCCGCCCATGATTCGCCCAGTCGTTCCAGCACTTCCTCCTGGCTGTCTTTCAGCTCGTTTCGGGACTTGCCGGTCAGAATGACTGCCACCTGCGGGTCCACCTTGGAGAGAAACGGCTGGGAAGAGGCCTGATTTCTCCCCTGGTCGGCCACCTTCAGCACTTCCGCCTTCAACTGCCCGCCGTACTGCTCCAATAGGCGCTCTTCCGCCTTTTCATTGATGGCGCTGGCGAAGAGAAAGCGAAGCTGGCCGTGTCGCAGCCGGAATACCAGGGAATTGTCCTGCGGAGACAAAAACAGCGGTTCGCTGGGATGAAGCACGTCCAACACCACGTCGTTGTCCAGTCTGATCGCGTCGCCGTCCGCGACGGGCAACAGCTTCTTGTCCCCTTTGAGCGGGACAAACCCGCGAATCGACGGCTCGATCAGACGGGGCAGAATGACCGTATCCACCAGCAGCCGGTCGCTGAGAAAGGCAAAGCCTCCCGCTTGTTCCGGCTGATCGTTGGTCACGACGACGTAGTCCAGCCGCGTCAGTTTTTGCTCGGACAACAAGCCAAACAAGACGGGCCAGTCTTCCGCGCTTCCCGTGTCGACCAGCATGGTCTTTCCGCTTGGCAGTCGGATCAGCGTGCTCTCGCCATGCGGCAGGGCGAGAAAGTGGATCACCAGCCCGACAAATTCGCGTTCGTCGTCGCTGGCGTAGGGGTCCTCCACCTTCACCGCGTTCTGCAAATGACTGTCGATCGAACAGCCGGCGAACAGCACGACGCACAGCAGCAGCCAACAAGCCTTACGCGTAATCCCCAGCATTTATTCTATCACCTAAATCCCTGCGAGACTATTGCTTCATTTTATGAGCCTCGCCAGGATTGCATGCAGACCGGCGCTCAACGCCTTTCGTTATGTGCCGGTCTCTTGGGCCAGAAACGGACCGATCCGTTCACGGAGCTCCGGCCAGGTGCCCGTCTGCACCTGAAACGGCGGCAGGGATTGCAAAAACGCCCGGCCGTAGCGTGACTCGATGATGCGTGCGTCAAACACGACCACGACGCCGCGATCCAAATGATGCCGGATCAGCCGGCCGACGCCCTGTTTGAACTGGATCACCGCCTGCGGCAGAGCCAGCGACATGAAGGCGTTTTTCCCGACTGCTTTCAACTGCTCCGCTCTCCCCTGATATACAGGGTGGTTGGGCGGCGTAAAGGGAAGCCGCACGATGACCAGGCAGCTGAGCGCTTCGCCGGGGATGTCCACGCCTTCCCAAAAGCTGCTGGTCCCCAGCAGCACGCTATGTTCCAGCTGTTGGAACAGCCGGACCAGCTTGCTGCGGTTGCTGCTGTCAATGCCGTGGCCAAGCAGGGTGTATGGCTCGTCCGTCAACTGCTCCTTCATCATCTGGTATACCTGGCGGAGCATCGAGTGAGACGTAAACAGGATCAGTGTTCGACCACCGGCGGCGCGGATCACGTCCAGGCAGCCCTGCACGACTGCTTCCAGGTAGTGTTCGTCGCTTTCTTTTCCCGGGGTGGGAAAATCAGAAGGGATGAACAGCAGTCCCTGTTCCTCATAGGCAAACGGGGAGGGCAGGGTCAGGGTGCGGACCTTCTCCTCCGGCAGCCGGTCCAGGCCAAACCGCTCGATCATGTAGGTAAAGCTGTTCTTCACCGTCAAGGTGGCCGAGGTGAGAATCAGACTGCGTTTTGCGGCAAACAGCGGATGGGCAAGCACATCGGCGACGTTTAGCGGTGCGGCGTGCAAATAGACGTGCTTGCGCGGAGTGCGGGCCTCCACTTCCATCCAGCAGACGTACGCCGTGTCCGGTTCCAGCAAAAAAAAGTGAAGCAGTTCGGCCGCTTCCTGAAGTTCGTCCACCAGGCCTGACACGTCCGTCCTGAGGCTGCGCAGCTCATACGGCGGTTTTTCGTCGGCGGGGATGCACGCAAGCAGGCGGTCGATCAAAGCGGTGTACGACGTGAGGGCATCGATCACCCGGCGCGCCGCTCTGCGAATCCGCTCGTGTCGGCCGGAAAACGACTCCTTGCGGTACCTCACGGTTTCATGCCCGGTATCGGTCGTCTCCTCTCCCCGATCCGCCGCCCATTTGTACAGCAGCTGAGTCAACTGCAACGCCTTTTCGCGCAGCGCGGGGAACAGCCCGTCCATCTCTTCCAGTATCTCCGCGACTCTGCCCCCCTCATCCGCCTGCCAATCCAGCAGTTCGGCGGTGAAGCGGCGCACAAGGCTGCCTTCTTCCGTTGCCGCCCGATCCAGGAGGAACATCATTCCTGCTGTGGACAACTGCTTGCCGAGATGAGCGGTAGCGATCTCTTCCAGATGGTGCGCCTCGTCGATTACTGCCGTCTCATACGGCGGCAGGATCCGGCTGTCTGCCTGCAAATCGCTGATTAAAAGCGCGTGGTTGACGATCAGGATGTCCGCGTCCCGCGCCCGCTCCCGGGCCTGGAAATAGTAGCAGCGGCTGAACCACGGGCAGTTTCTGTGCAGGCAGGAAGCGGCATCGCTGTTCACCTGCTGCCAGTACAACTGTCCGGTGGCGGGCAGGCTCAGCTCTTCCACATCGCCCGTTTCCGTCTGGGTCAGCCAGATGAGCATTTGCCCTTTAACCAGGCGCAGTTCCTGACTGTTTCCCTCCACGGGTTCCTCCAGGCTTTGTTCAAACTTGCGCAAGCAGAGATAATTGCCCCGCCCCTTCAGCGTGGCCGCCTCAAAGTCAAACGGCAGCGATTGTTTCAGTGCAGGGATGTCCTTATGAAACAACTGCTCCTGCAGGTGGATGGTGTGCGTGCTGATCACCACGGGTTCACGATTCTGTTTGGCCCACACGATGCTGGGCAGCAGGTAGGCGAGCGATTTGCCGGTCCCGGTCCCCGCTTCCACCAGCAGATGGGCACCATCGCTCATCGCGTCATGGATCGCGCGCATCATCGCTTCCTGCGCTTCTCGCCGCTGATAGCCGGGCAGGTTGCGCCCCAGCGCCGCCTGTTCATCCAGCATCTGCTCCAGCAACTCGGCAAACGGTTTTGTCGGCGAGTCGGACCGGGCAAGCGGCGCCTTGGCACGTCCGTCCCGTTTGCGCAGGGCAAGCTGGCGGTACACGTCCCACAGCTTTGACTCGTCTGCCCTGGTGCCGGATTCATCCAAAATCGGCACCTCCGCCAGCTTTTCCATCTCAATGTGGCGCAGCAGCACGTCGATGTCAGTGCGAAACGACGAAACGAGCATTTGCAGCCGCTGCACCGTCACCAACGGAAGTTGGCACAGGATGTCCAACAGATGCAAAAACAGCCTGGCCGTCGCCAACGCGTCGCTGTCCGCCTGATGCGGACGGTCGTGTTCGATCTGCAGGTCATCGGCCAATTCCCCCAGGCGGTAGCTGTTTTGCATCGGCATCAAAAAGCGGGACAATTCCACCGTGTCCAGCACATATCCGTCAAACGTATAATAGCCCTGGCTCAGCAGGGCTTCTTGCAAAAATTGCAGGTCAAATGCGGCATTGTGAGCGACAAAAGCCCGCCCCTCCAGCATGCGCAGGAACCTGGGGAGCGCTTCCTCCAGCGAGGGGGCATCTGCCACCATGTCGTCTGTGATGCCGGTCAACTGCGTAATAAACGGCGGGATCGGCTGCCCGGGATTGATCAGGGTGGAGTAGCTCTCCGTAATCTGCCCGTCGTCGATGGCGACGGCGCCAATCTGGATGATGCTGTCCCCCTGCCGCGGGTGGCTTCCCGTTGTCTCAAAGTCTACGACGATAAAACGATTCAATCTCTTGTCACCTCGTACGTGCGCGGACAGTAGGGCGTCCGCTTCCCTAGCATTCGGCAGCGTCCGTACATATTCCTGCTCCGGTCACTGTCTCCGGCTGCAAAAGCTCGCTGGCGACCGTCGGTCCCCCAAGTTTGGCGGCGCACAACTGCAGGTAGAGCGGAATTTCCTGAAAGTGGCCGCTGTGGGGAAGCACCCGTCGAAAATAGTGCTCCGCCAGCCGCCAATTCTCCTCCGCAACGGCAATCCGGCCGAGATGGTAATACCCGAGCGAACGAATATACGGATCACCGTCCTCGGTAAACGGCGCGGCCAATCGCTTGGCTGTCAGCGTGTCCCCCAGCCGCTCGTATGCGGTGATCAGTCCGGACTGGGCCAGCCGGTGATCCCGCTGGTTGCTTAGGATCGAGCGAAACGTCGCCAGCGCGTCGTCCACCCGGCCGTCAAACAGCAGCATCCAGCCGTAGCTGAAGGTAAAGTCGGGATTGTCCGGCGCTAGGCTGATCGCTTTTTTCATCAGGGTCAGCGCCCGCCGCGTGCCGGCGATTAACCAGGTGTTCCAGGCCAATCCGTGCCACGCCCACCCTTCGCGAGGAAATCGCTCTACCAAAAAGTGGTAGCACACCTGGGCGCGGTGATAGTTGCCCAACGATTCATAGAGGCTGGCCATCTCCCGCAGTGTCTCGCTGTCCAGCTTGCGCGTCGGCAGTTTCAGCAAGTCCGGAGGCAGCGGCTGCGCCGACTCGTCACGCGCCTGCAGGATGCGGGCCGCCCTCAACCAGAGCAATTGCGCTTCCCAGTCAGAATCCCCCTCGTGAAGCAGCGATTCGATCGTCTCCAGCGCCTCCTGCACATCGTCGTCCTGCAGGTAGCAGAGCGCCAGGTTAAACCGCGCCTCCCGCTGTTCCGGATGGTGTTCGAGCGCCGTCTTGAAGGCTTGTGCCGCCTCCAGCCACTGCCGTTCTTCCGCCAGCATGCAGCCGATCGCATTGTAGCTGATCGCCGCCACCACCGGCGATTGGGCTGAGCGGCTGAGCAGGCGGAATTCCCGGAGCGCTTCCTCTCTCGCCTCGGAAAACAACAGGCTGTAGGCGTAATACAGCCGACCGCTCTCCCAGTCCGGCGATTCCTTGAGCAGTTCGGCAAAGCACTGCCGGGCGTCCTGATAGAGGCGAAGCTGATAAAACCCTTCGCCTTTGCGGTACATGTGCTCAAAGGGACGACCGGCCACATCTGCCGGGAACGTCCCCAGGTTTACGGCTGCCGTGCTGCTGACATCGTCATGTTGTGTCCCCGACGATGCGTTGACGTCCGTAGTTTCCATCGCCGGTGCGGCTGCGCCCGGTTGACTTGCATCAGCAGACGGATACTCACCCTCCAATTGCGGGTATTCTCCCTCCAGCTGCTTGATATGGCGAATCGCAATGGACAGCTTTTCCTCAAACTGCAGCCACAGATCGACTACCCGATCACTCACCTGGCGCAGTTCAAACAACTCTTCGGCGAGCCGGAGCTTTTCATCCTGGGACGCCGTCGGCCACTTTCGTTCGATTGTCTCTGCTTTGGAACGCAGCGCAGAGAACCATTCTTCCAGCTTCATAAAAAAGCCACCCCCTTGTGGCGTGAGTAGTCTCATTGTCTCACAAGGCAGGTGGCTCTATGCAGGCCTGCCGCTTCCGTCAATAGACGGTCGCGTGCACTTCCTCCGCCAGCAATTGGGCAATTTTGTTGTTTTCGTCCATAATGGCTACGCGCGGCTTGTGGGTGCGAGCTTCTTCGTCCGACATCATCGCGTAGGAAATGATGATGACGATGTCGCCCGGCTGCACCAGGCGGGCGGCGGCTCCGTTCAGGCAGATTACCCCGCTGCCCGGCTCCCCTTCGATTACGTAGGTTTCCAGGCGCGCGCCGTTGTTGTTGTTGACGACTTGCACCTTTTCGTTCGGCAGGATGTCCAGCGCATCGAGGATTTCCTTGTCGATGGTGATGCTGCCGACGTAGTTCAGGTTGGCTTCCGTGACGGTGGCGCGGTGGATTTTTGCTTTCATCATCGTGCGAAACACGGCGGTCTCCTCCCTATTTTCTGTCGTGGTCGCTATACGGTTACGAGCATGTTGTCGATCAGGCGAGTGCGGCCGAACCGCACCGCCAGGGCGAATATCAGCTGCTGGCCGGGGCTGGCCGTGTCCACTGGCGTCAATCGCGGGTACGTCAGCACCTCGACATAATCGATCTCGGCCAACGGCTCGGCCGTGATCATCTCCGCCATGCGCTGCTTGATCTCGTCAAGCGGAACGCCCTCTTTGAGCCACGCATCCGCCTGTTTGAGGCTGCGGTACAGGACGGTGGCCTGCTGCCGTTCCTCCGGGCTGAGATAGACGTTGCGCGAGCTCATCGCCAATCCGTCCGGTTCGCGCACGATCGGGCAGGGCACGATCTGCACCGGAACAGACAAATCCTCCACCATCTGGCTGATGACGGCTAGCTGCTGGGCGTCCTTTTGTCCAAAAAAGGCGGCATCCGGCTGGACGATCTGAAACAGCTTCAACACGACAGTCGCTACGCCGTCAAAGTGACCTGGACGGGATTGTCCGCACAGCGGCTCGGACACCTGCGCCACGGAGACGGTCGTCAACACCTGACGCGGGTACATTTCCTCCACGCTCGGGGTGAACAGGAGGTCAACTCCGGCAGACCGGGCCAGTTCACGGTCCCGTTCCAGATCGCGCGGATAGCGATCAAAATCCTCGTTGGGCCCAAATTGCAGCGGGTTGACAAAAATGCTCATCACGACAAAATCGCACGTCTCCCGCGCCTTCTTGACCAGGCTGAGGTGGCCGTCATGGAGATAGCCCATGGTGGGCACAAAGCCGATCCGTTTCCCCTGCCGGCGCGCTTCGCCGACCAAACGGCGCAGTTCGGCAATCGTGGGTACCTGCAGCATGCGTTCGATCATCACCGGTTCACTCCTTCTCCGTAGAGCTGTTTCACCGTTTCCTCCGCCGCGTGAAAGACGTGTTCGGGAGCCGGAAAACGGCGCTCCTTCACATCGGAGACGTATGCCGCCACTGCTTCGCGGATGATGGTCCCGGTATCGGCGTAACGCTTGGCGAATTTGGGCTTCCAATCTGACGACCCGTAGCCGACCAGATCGTGCAGGACCAGCACCTGGCCGTCACAGGAGGGACCGGCCCCGATGCCGATGACCGGAATCTCCAGCTTGTCCGCAATGACAGCAGCCACTTCCTGCGGCACACATTCCAGCACGAGCGCAAACACGCCCGCTTCCTCCAGCGCCAGCGCATCTTCCAGCAGACGGCGGGCCTGATGCAGCTCACGCCCCTGCACTTTGTAACCGCCCAATTGGTGAACGGCCTGCGGCGTCAGACCGATGTGCCCCATCACCGGAATACCGGCCTGCACACAGCGCGTGATGATCGGGGACAGCTCCCGGCCCCCCTCCATTTTTACCGCTTTGGCCAGCCCCTCCTGCAGGAGACGGCCCGCGTTTTTCACTGCTTCCTCCACCGTTCCGTGGTAGCTGAGAAACGGCATGTCGCTGACCACGAAGGCCCGCTTGACCGCCCTGGTCACAGCTTTGGTATGGTGCAGCATGTCGTCCATCGTGACCGGGATCGTCGAATCGTATCCCAGTACCACCATCCCGAGCGAATCTCCCACCAGGATCATGTCCGCTCCCGCTTCCTCCACCAGCTTGGCGGAAGGAAAATCGTACGCGGTGACCATGGTGATCGGTTGGCCGTCACGCTTTTTTTTACGCAAATCGGACGTGGTGACCGGCGCCAGGTTGTTTGTCATCTCTCCCACCTCTTTGTGCGCCCCACCCCGTGGACCCATCCGGAAATAAAAAACCCTCTCGCCGAAAAGGGAGAAGGGTGTCCATGCAAACATATGTCCATGGTCGCTGGATTCCTTCTGTCTCGGTCCACACAGGCTCTGAGCAGATTGTAGTCCATTACGATGTGTTGTTCATACATAAAAAATACTCCCGGTTTGGAGTGCCGTTCGCCGGACGATACGGCCTCCACCATAGGAGTATACCAGAAGACTTATTCGTTTGCACCATAATTGACGTCGGCGGAATACACTTTGTGCCGTGCACCCGCGGCGTCTTCGATAATCAGGACGCCTTCTTCGTCGAGACCAACTGCTCGTCCTTCCAGTTCGGAATGGATGGTTTTGACGGTCACCCACCGGCCGATCGTGTAGGAGCACGCTTCCCACTCCGTCTTGATCCGGTCGAAGCCGTGCCGCAAATAGTGGTCGTACTCCGCTTCAAAGATCCGGCAAAACTGCTGGATGAACCGCACCCGGTCGACAGTCGTCCCGCTCTCGATCGCAAGCGACGTGGCAATGTCCCTAAGCTCTTCGGGAAAATCGGCCGCGGCGGTGTTGGCGTTGATGCCGATGCCGATGACGAGGTAATTGACACGGTCCGCTTCCGCATTTAACTCCGTCAGCACGCCGCACACCTTTTTGCCCCCGATAAAAATGTCGTTGGGCCATTTGATCTTGACGTCCACGCCTGTCTCCTGCTGCATCGTCTTGGCCACAGCGACAGCTGTCAGCAGCGTCATCTGCGGTGTTTTCGGAATCGGGATCACGGGACGGACGATCATGCTCATCCAGATGCCCGTGCCCTTGGGCGAATGCCAGGCGCGTCCCAGGCGCCCTTTGCCGCCCGTCTGCTGCTCCGCGATCACCAGGGTCCCTTCCGGCATCCCTTTGGCTGCCGCTTCATGCGCCAACAGCTGGGTGGAGACTACCGTGTCGTAGGCCAACACGTGCTGGCCAATCCGCTTTGTGTCCAAGCCGGCGATGACCGCTTCGGCGGACAGGCGATCAGGGGCGGCCAGCAATCGGTAGCCCGCCTTGCGGACCGCTTCCACCTCGTAGCCTTCCTGACGCAGTTCCTCGATATGCTTCCACACGGCCGTCCGCGAGCAGCCGCAGGTCTGGCTCAGCTCCTCGCCGGAGATAAATCGGCCGGGATTGGCGTGAAACGCCTTTAGGATTTCCTGCTTAATGTTCATGACGCGCTACCTCTCTCCTTGCCTCTTCCACCAGTGCCTCCGGGGTGTTGGGCAGTCCGTGCAGCGCCGTTTGCTCCAACAGGTGCAAGAGCACGCGCTGAATCCATCCCCCCGGTTTTCGTTCCAGCGCCGCCTGCAGATCGCGACCGGTGACAGCCAGTTCGCGCAGCGACTTGACCGGCATCGACTCGTAGGCGGCAATCAGCGACCGGGAGGAGCGGCCGTCCTTCCGCTTCCACCAGCACGCCTGCAACAGGTTGTCCGTTTCCATGCAGACTTGCCACCCTGCCTGCAGCAGCAGTCGTCCCCACTCCACGTCGCGCGGCGCATCCCAATCCGGCCGCAGCGACGCCAGCAGCCCGACGAATTGGGCGATCGCTTCCACTTCCCGCTTGGACATCCGAAGCTGTCGACAGAGCGTGCGCGCCTCCTGCGGGTCAAACCGGGCGGCATACATCAGCAGGGCCCACTTTTGGTTGAGCGTACCCAGGTGCACCAGCCGCCACGCCTGCTCGTGCGACGTCCGGAACAGGCGATCCAGCAGCGGAGAAAAACCGGCCAAACCCGTCTGCACGATCAGGCCGATCCCCTTTTGCGGCGCCGCACTGTCGACGATCTTGTGCAGTTCGTCCCGAATTCGCTCTGCGGCGATATGCGACAAGAGCGGTGCCGTTTTCTCCATCGCCGCCAGGGTAGCCGGCTCGATGGAAAAGTCAAGCTGCGCGGCAAACCGCACCGCCCTCAACAGCCTGAGGGCATCCTCGCAAAAGCGCCGCTCCGCGACCCCCACCGCCCGGATCAGCCGATCCCGCAGGTCGTCCCGCCCGCGAAACGGATCGCGCAAACGGTCGAACCGATCCATCGCCATCGCGTTGATGGTAAAATCGCGCCGCTCCAGGTCGAGCTGCAGGTCGGAGACGAAGCAGACCTCTGTGGGCCGGCGGTAGTCCTCGTACGTGCTTTCCACCCGGTACGTGGTCACTTCAAACATCTGGCCGTCAAGCCTGACAGAGACGGTGCCGTGCTGCAGGCCGGTAGGAAAGTGATCGGGAAACAGCCGCATGACGTCGCCGGGATGGGCATTCGTACATATATCTATATCGTGTACGGTTCTGCCGAGCAGCCAATCGCGGACGCACCCGCCGACGAAATAGGCTTCATAGCCGTTGTCCTCCAGTGTGCGCAGGATACGAACCGCCAGTTCCTTGAGCAACTCCTTCACCCCGTTTTTTCGTCCGCCCAGCAAAGGAGGCGTTTGTGTGAAAATCGTATATGGCCTGTTCATCATGATTTCCAAGCTGTTTCAGATGGCGAAAAGCAGCCTGTACCGTCCGTGACCGTCATGACGATCCTGAGCCGATCAGCTGGCGGTACAGCGATTCGTACTGGGACGTGATCTTCTCGTGACAGAAGGTTTCACACGACCGCCGGATACTGTTGCGGGACAGGCGCTGGAAAAGATCCGGGTCGGTCAACAGGCGCACGGTCCGTTCCGCCATGCCAGCCACGTCCCCGACCGGCAGGAGAAAGCCGCACTCGCCGTCCAGCACCACTTCCGGCAATCCGCCCGCATTGGTCGTCACGACCGGCACGCCGCAGGCCATGGCTTCCAGCGCTACCAGCCCGAAGCTCTCCTTTTCCGACGGGAGCAACATGATGTCGGCCATGGAAATGACCTCGGCCACATCCTCCTGTTTGCCGAGGAAATAGGTGTCCCCTTCCAGACCCAGTTCGGCCACCATGTTGCGTACCGAGGCCAGGTCAGGCCCCTCGCCAATCAGCATCAGCTTGACCGGAAGCTGCTCCCGTACCAGCCGAAAAACTTCGATCACGTCCGGCACCCGCTTGACTGGGCGAAAATTGGAAATGTGCATCAGGATCTTTTCGCCGTTGGGTGCGAACACGCGCTTCCACTCTCCCACCTCTTTGGGATAGTAGCGCCGTTTATCCACAAAATTGTAGACCGGGACGATCTCCTTGTCGACTTGCAGCAGGTCGTACGTCTGCCGGATCAAATCCTTGGAGACGGCGGTGACCAGGTCGCTTTGCTCGATCCCGAAGCGAATCATGCCGCTCAGGCTGGAGTCGTATCCCAGTACGGTAATGTCTGTTCCGTGCAGGGTGGTTACGATCTTGAGCTGTTCGCCCACCATCTGTTTGGCCAGATAGGCGCACAGTGCATGGGGAACAGCGTAATGGACGTGCAGCAGGTCCAGCTTTTCGTTTTGGGCCACCTGCGCCATCCGGTTGGCCAGCGTCAAGTCGTACGGAGGGTATTTGAAAACGTCGTAATGATTTACTTCCACTTCATGGTAAAAAATGTTGGGATGAAACGTTCCCAGGCGGAAAGGCATGCTGGATGTGATAAAGTGAACCTGATGGCCCCGCTCCGCCAGCAGTTTGCCCAATTCCGTGGCAACCACGCCCGATCCGCCTAACGAGGGGTAGCAGGTAATGCCAATCTTCATCGAGGTGTTCTCTCCTTCCTACAAGCTCGTCAGCACGTAAGGCGCAGCGCTGACAAACCCCTCCGCGTACTTGACGCCTGCCTGCTGCCCGAACAGACGTTCCCTGTATTCGACCAGTTCCAGATACCCGTTGTTGAGCGGCGTAGCGACGCTGCCTTCTTCTTTTTCAAACTGGCTGCGGTACGCACGCAGCACCTCCATTTTTTGCTCGTACACCGGCGTGACGTCCACGACCACATTCGGCGTCACCGTCGTGTTGATAAAATAGTACAGCAATTGGCTGGGGCGGTAGGCGGGCAGGGATTGTTTATACAGACGAATCCCGGCGGAAAAGACTGCTTCTCGGACGATCCGGCTGACGCTCTCGTGATCGGGGTGACGGTCCTGCCAGTAAGGCGCAAGCACCACGCTTGGCCGCGTTTGCCGGATCAGGTCGACGACCCGGCTGATCGCCTCGTCGCGCACCCGTTCCAGGCCGCGATCCGGCAAGCCAAAATTGTAGCGGACGGCAATTCCCAGCCGCTTGTCGGCCTCGGCCGCCTCCGCCTGCCGGCGCTCGACGGTGCCGTTGGACGAAAGCTCGGCGTAGGTCAGGTCGAGGATGCCGACGCGTTTGCCCTGCTTCACTGCCAGCAACAGACTGCCGGCCGCCCCGATCTCCACGTCATCGGGATGCGCTCCGATGGCGAGGATGTCAAGCTCGCTCATGCCTGCTCCTCCTCGCGCACGACCTCGCGCCAGCGCAATTCGCCCCGTTCCAGCGCCTTCAGCAGCACTTCTGCCGTGCCCATGTTGGTGGCAAACGGAATCTTGTGCACGTCGCACAGGCGAAGCAGTGCGATAATGTCCGGTTCATGCGGCTGAGCCGTCAACGGGTCACGCAAGAATATGATCAGATCCATCTCGTTGCGGGCAATCATCGCTCCGATTTGCTGATCTCCTCCCAGGGGGCCGGAGAGAAACCGCGTGACCTGCAGGGATGTTGCTTCCATGATCCGAAGTCCGGTCGTCCCTGTAGCGTACAATTCATGCTCGCGCAGGATGGACTCGTAAGCCATTGCCAATTGAACGATTTCTTCTTTTTTTCTGTCGTGTGCGATCAAAGCAATTCTCACGCAAACCTCTCCCTCGCTGAAAGTAGCGTTATCCCGCCTAATCCTAATCAATCAGGTGCTCCAGTCCATAGATCAGTTCGCTCAGGTTCACAACGGCCTTAATTGCCATGTTTACACCCGGCATGAACGACTCGCGGTTGATCGAGTCGTGACGGATCGAAAGTGTCTGGCCAGTTGCCCCGAACAGCACTTCCTGGTGAGCCACCAAGCCCGGCAACCGCACGCTGTGAATCCGGAACCCGTGGTATTCCGCGCCGCGCGCCCCCGGGATGCTCTCCGCTTCTTCCGGGTGACCCTGTTTGATTTCCTCACGAACAGCTGCGATCATCTCCGCCGTTTTCAGCGCCGTACCGCTGGGTGCGTCCAGCTTCCGGTCGTGGTGCAGCTCGATGATCTCCACGTGCGGCATGTATTTCGCTGCCATGGCGGCAAATTTCATCAGCAAAATGGCCCCGATCGCGAAGTTGGGCGCGATGATGCCGCCAAGCCCCGCCTCCCGGTATCTCGCCGTCAACTCCTGAAGCTGCGCCGGTGTCAGTCCGGTCGTCCCCACCACTGGCCGAATGCCGTGGGTAAGGCACAGTTCGAGGTGTCGGTAGACGCTGTGCGGCGTCGTAAAGTCAACGAGCACGTCGGGGCGCATTTCGTCCAGCTGCCGCTGAATCGCCTCATCATCCCCCCGCGTGTCCAGTGCTCCTGCGTACACCAACTCCTCATCCTGCTCCAGCATCTTGACCACTTCCTGGCCCATGCGGCCATGGGCCCCTGCTACTGCTACACGAATCAGTTTGTCCATTTCTAGTTCGTCTCCTCTACTCTGGTCCAGCGATCCTTATCGCGCGTGTTAAATTTGTGCATAATACGATCAAATGCCTCTTGCAAATCAATACCGAGCGAATTGGCGAAACACAGCACGATAAAAAAGACGTCGCCCAGTTCTTCCTCCACGGTTTTCTCCGCTTCGTCTTTTTTCTTCGGTTTTTCGCCGTAGTAGTGGTTGATCTCCCGCGCCAGTTCTCCCACCTCTTCCGTCATCCGGGCCATCATCGCCAGCGGGGAGAAATATCCTTCCTTAAATTGTGATATGTACTGGTCGACTTCCTGTTGGATTTCCTGCAAGGTCTTCCGCTGATTCATCAGGTCACTCCTCTGCCAGAGAATATTCGGTGACTTTATCGTACCTGAAAAGCCTGCGTTTGCCAAATCTCAATACGCTGGCTGGAAGGTTATGGACAAGCAAATCAACATTCCATTATAATGGCTGTCGAACCTACCAACAAGCCTTCAACCAACTATTCGCACGAAGCAGCCAGTCGGGCAGTCACACGCCTCGGCCGCATCCAACCATGCGAATGTCTGCCGCCGCAAGGTATCCCCCAGAGGACCCTCCCGCTGCCTCGGACAGAAGCCTTCGGACGCAGGATCACCGACAAGAAGGGAGAACGCTTATGAATCTGCGCCTCAAAAGCATCATCGCCATCATCGTCGGATCCGCCATCATGGGATTCGGCATCAACGCCTTCAACATTCCAAACAATCTGGCTGAGGGAGGCATTACCGGCATCAGTATTCTGATCAAGCTGTTGATCCCAAGTGTCGACCAGGGGATCGTCTTTTTCGTCCTGAACGTGCCGCTGTTCGTGATCGGGTGGAAAGTGCTGGGACGCACTGCTTTTGCCTATACGATTCTTGGCACAGTTGCCCTCTCCGTCTTTCTCTCTGTATTTGAGGGCGTGCTGCCCCTGCCAATGGACGATCGGCTGCTCGCCTCGCTGTACGCCGGCGTGGCAGTCGGGGTAGGCCTCGGTATCATTTTCCGCTACGGCGGCACCACGGGTGGTATCGACATCATCGCCCGCGTACTGCAAAAATACATGGGCATCAGCATGGGCCGTACGCTGTTTTTTGGCGACATGCTGGTGATTGCCGCGTCGCTGATCTATTTGAATCTCGAAAGCGCCATGTACACCCTGGTCGCCGTCTTCATCGCCGCCCGCGTCATCGACTTTTTTCAGGACGGCGCATACGCCGGAAAGGCGCTCACCATCATCTCCAATCACGCCGATGCAATCGCCAAACAGATCCTGGAGCTGGGGCGCGGTGTTACGCTGCTGGCAGGCAAAGGAGCGTTTTCCGGCGAGGAGAAACAGGTCGTGTACGTCGTGGTCAGCCGCAACGAAGTGATGCGTTACAAAAGCATCGTGCAGGAGATCGATCCCCATGCCTTCGTGATTGTCAATGACGTGCACGAGGTGCTCGGCGAAGGATTTACCCTGGATGAAAACAAGCAGCCCATTCATGAGTAATCGGACCAAAGCCCATACCCTGCAGCTGCCACGGGGACATGCATCACGCCTGTTTCGCCGTATCCCCGAATCACTGTGAGTCGTTTGGCTGCAGGGTGTGCAGGCACTAGGGAAGCGAAGCCTTATGCTCCGAACATTTTTCTGGCCCGCCATATCCGCGCTACTACGCCCTGTGCATAAAGCAGGTGCACAGGGGCCTTCGACATGTCGATTCCGTATTGGTCCCCCATCGTATTTTCCCGGATCACCGCCTCGGCTGCCTGCAGACGCCAAGGTTCATGGCAAATATCCCCGCCGTAAATCCGCTGCGTGCGGGGGCACAAACAGCAAAAACGATATCGCTCGGTCAGCCAATGCTCAATGCTGCCTGGTCTGGCCGTGAACGGTTCGGACGCAGGACGGTAGATCGCGCTGAACCGCTGCTCCCCCCCTTTCCGCTCACTTTGGAAATGGATCTCCGCTGCTGTCCGTTTGATTGACATCTTCGCGTGGAAGTACGGTAGGTGATAGGTCAATTTTGCCGCTCCGACGGCCAACTGATTGGACGCGTCCAATGACAAAAAGAATACCGCCGGTTTTCCACCTAAGATCACGTATGTGCGCACATTGATTTCCGGAAAGGGAACTGTTACGGGAACTGGAAGAAACCTGAGCCGAATCTCGCTCATTTCAAACGGAATCAGGCCAATCCACGCCATGCCGTCAAATGTATCTACTTCCAACGGAGGAGGAACAAACGGCTGAATCCTTTCAACCGGAACAGGCCAATGGGCAAACAGCAAATCTGCCCAGGTTTGCGAGATGATCCATGTGCCTTTCATGTCGCCCCCCTCCTCTCGCTGCTCGTGTCAAAACGTCTGGAACAGACTCAGCACACTTGGACGCTCCCGGTTTGCCTCTAACTCCTCAGCAGTATCATCTCCCATCGACAACGCCATATCGTCTGGTTCCGCCCCTTCTGACGATGAGCCGGGTACGATCTCATATGGGTGAGTGACCAACCGCACCTTCGTAACCGTGCTCGTCCATTCGTCAAGCGCTACCAGATCGTCTGCGTTCACGTCCCTCAAGGAGGTCTTACCCAGCGCACGAATGGCGACTTTCATCTCTTCCACAAACGAAACCAAAAAATTCTCCAAGGAATGCGCGGCCTTCTCTATGTCAAACGCCTTCTTTTGGCTGCCCGTGTAATAGGCAAGCTGCGTGGGCGGCTCCCACGGAATGGCTTTGGTCACCTGCTCATGGGTCATGGCCCACAACAAGGCTGTCCCCATGAACACGGCATCCGCTCCCAAGGCGAGTGCTTTCAAACATTGGCCGGGCGTAGAAATTCCCCCACCGATCAGGAGGCTGATCCTGTCTTTGACTCCCCGCTTTTTCAGGTAGTGAACTGCGCGAGACAAGGCGAAAATCGTCGGCAGGCCAAAGTCGTCTTCCAAAATCGGCGGCCCCCCTTTTGTGCCGGCCTGTCCGCCGTCCAGACTGATAAAATCCACTCCGGCCTGAATGGCTACTTCCAGGTCGGCTTCCAACTTTCCGCTGGCACACATCTTGACACCAATTGGGACGCCTTGCGTTACAGAGCGCAGTCTGTCGACCAAAAGCTTCAGATCCTGCGGTTTGACAATTTCCGCGTGACGGGAAGGGATGATGAGGCCCTCACCGTCCGGAACCTGCAGAAGTTCACGGGCCCGTCCATCTATATACTTGGACGGGATTCTGCTCGCGGCACCTGCTGTTGCCCCCTGACCAATATGAATCTCGATCGCATCTGCCTGCTGAAGAGTCTCCGGCTCTTTGGCCCAGTGCCCGGAATTGTACTGCAAGATGTAATGGGCGGCATGTGCTCGCTCTTCGGGCAGCAGAGGTCCTTCACCAGAGTTCGTCGCGGTTCCGACCGCTGCCGTTCCTTTGGCGATCGCAATTTTTACGTTTTCGGACACCCCGATGCCGTAACCCATTGCGCCGGCCATCACGGGGATTTTCAGGATGAGCGGACGTTGGGCAAGCGGGCCAATGGTCGTCATCATATCGACGGGCGCATCTTCCGGTGCGGGCAGTGTGGCAAGCTGAGCAGGAGAAAAAATCAGACCGTCAAAATCCAGAAACTTGCGCGGACTGCCAAACGGTCGCTCAATTACGCCGCCGCTGGATGCGCGAAGACTGTTTTCCACGACGATTCGGGGGCTGGTTCTGGTAAGCGCCGACACCATCTCCCAAATGTTTTCCGGGTAACGGTCAGCCATCAGCCGTTTCGTGAAGCGCCCGACTCCCCATTTGATCAAAGGGCGGGCAAACAGGAAGGCGATCAGCCCCGCACAGAGAATGGCCAGAAATGCCCCGGCGAACGCTCCGGCGAGATAGGAAAGCCACGTGTTGGTCATGACAACCTCCTAGCCCTTTTTTCATCCCTCATTATTTCGATCTTGCACGCAGCCTATGCGTCTGTCGCATAAAAGCACCGGTTGGAAACAAACGCAGCCACTCATTTGCTGGTATACACGTTTCCCCGTCTTATCCAGTTCCCCAATGCAGCCACATCCGTCATCAACGACTGCCGTACGTACCCGATATCCAAAATAGCAAAGAGCATCTACGCACATGGTAGATGCTCTTTTCACACCATCAGGTAGGGTTCATCTGCCCCCGGTATTTTTTCCAGGCCACATATGCCAGTGTCAGCACCACGGCTGCAACAATCGCCACAAACATCGGAAACGGCGAGGCCGGCCGCATCAACTGGGCGATGGTGCTCTGATCCTTTCCAATGAACGCTGCCTGCATCGTGACGTTCAAATCGCGCAGGGCGTTCCGAACCATCTGCCACTCGATCCGGTCGCGGCGCAGCTCTTTGGAGATGAGATCGTACGCAGCGTCGATCTGCCTGATCTGCTCTTCCCTTAAATGGATGCTCATCGCCGGTTTGATCGCCAGATACAAGCGGGTGTTTTCGTCGAATTGTTGGCGAAACTGGTCATAATTCCGCTCCACTGCCGACTCCATCAGATTTTGCATCTGGGTCGCATAGGATACGTAGTAGCTTCGCCACATTGGCTGATGATCATGGGTAAGCGCGTCGATGGCGATCCGCACGCGGGTCGCGTGCCACAGCAGTTGATCGCTCGTGCTGGACTTGGCAAAGCTGTTTTTCGCCGCCAAAATTGATTGCGTCACAGCGTTCAAACTGTCTATCCGCAGGGAGACGGGCAGGCGTTGCTGGGGAAAGCGCTCCGCCAGCTGCCGGATCTTCTCCTGTGCCGCCTCCAGCTCCCCTCTTTTCGTATGGGTTAACAACTCTTGCGCTATGTGATCCAACGCGGCCAACTGTTGTTCTTCGGCCGGACGGTCAAGCTTGTTGAGCAATGTATGGATGGGCCAGGACAGGAACAGCCCGATGATCAGGAAGAACAGCAGAAACCGGATGTTTTTTCTCAATGCAAAAACCCTCCTTCCCCTAGTAAAGACTATGGAAAGGAGGACAAGATTAGACCTTGATTCTGTTGAACCGCGTGAAGGTAAACCAGATCACTGCGATGGAAATCAGGCTGAGCAGAACCGTGCAAAGGCCGACGAATCCCTCGTACGGATCCAGCACGGCAGGCAACCACGGATGGATGTCCATGACGTAATCGAGGAAATCGTTATTCAACGTCCACAGTGCAGCGATTCCCACCGGCAGCCAGCTCAGCTTGAAAAAGCGGGCATACAGCACCGATTCGACGGCCATGCCTGCGTGGGAGATCAACAACATGATATCTGTCCCGCTCACCTCGTCACCCAACAGCCATCCGGCCACGATGATGCCTACTGCCCAGACGCCGTATTTAAAATTGGTGATGCCGGCCAGAGATTCCAGCACCGGTATGTGCCGTCCCATCAGGTAGGTAAACAGCACGATGGTAAATAGTCCGCTCCCCGTGGGACTGTCCGGTACAAACGGGCGCAAATACCCCGGGGTAGCTGCCAGTTGATCGCTGTACCAGACAAAGCCGTAAATGGTTCCCAGCAAGTTGACGACGAACAGGGTCCAGAGAAACCACCTTTTCCCCAAAGACTGCCGGAACCACATCCATAACCAGTTCATGAACATCGTCTCCCACTATGTAGGCCGTTAAAGAAAAAGCTGACCGAACGTCAGTCAGCTTTTCTTGCATGGGCTTATTTCAACGTAGCCATGTACTCAGCCAATTTCTGGATTGCTTCTTCATCCTGAATCAGGCCGCCCGGCATTGCCGGCGGTATCCCGTTCTTGATGATCTCGGCAATCTGGTTTGCGTCATACTTGCTTCCGACCTTCTGCAGATTGGGCCCCATGCCGCCTTCCATGTTCTTGCCATGGCAGCCCATGCAGCCCGTTTGAGCAGTCCACAGTGCATCGGCCTTGAAGCTCGGATCAGCCGGAGCCGGAGCAGCTGCGTTGGAGCCGCCTCCGCTGCCGCTGCCGCCGTGATTGGACCCGTGGTTCAGGGTGTGCTCATGGTCTGCTGCCCACGTCAGGTAGAAAATCGACACCAGCGCCGTCATCATCAGACCGGTTGCCACCGGACGGCGGGACGGACGGCGTTCCTTGCTGGTATCCAGCCACGGAGCCAACAGCAGCGCACCAAAGGCAATACCCGGAATGATGACCGTACCCAGGACTACCCAGTCACCTGCCGCCCACGGATACTTGAGCATTTGATACAGAAACAGGAAGTACCAGTCCGGCAGCGGAATGAACGACGTGTCGTTCGGGTTTGCCTTGTCGGTCAGCGGCGACGGGTGAGAGACAGTCAACACCAGAAACCCGACCAGACAGACGGCTGCCACCATCCACTCTTTCAGCAGGAAGTTCGGCCAGAACGGCTCCGTTTTTCCCGGAAAGTCGGAGTACGACGGGGCAATGTTTGGAATGCGCTTCGCCGGTATCCGGGAGTCTCCGACGAAGGTAGCATCTTTTTCGTGTTTCGCCATGCTATTTCCTCCTTATAATCGAAGACTCATCATAGTGGACCCGAGATACCTTGCGCGCGAATCATGATAAAGTGTGCTCCCAACAGACCCAAGAGGGCACCCGGCAGGAAGAACACGTGAATCGCGAAGAAGCGGGACAGGGTTTGTGCCCCTACGATTTCGCCGCCGGTCAGCAGGGTTTTGACGTACGGACCGATTAACGGCACGGAGTTCGCGATCTCCAGACCTACCTTGGTCGCGAAGTACGCTGTGTTGTCCCAAGGCAGCAGGTAACCGGTGAAACCGAGGCCGAGCATGACGAAGAAAATCAACACGCCCACTACCCAGTTCAATTCACGCGGTTTTTTGTACGCACCGGTAAAGAACACACGCAGCGTGTGCAGAAACATCATGACAATGACCAGGCTGGCCCCCCAGTGGTGCATGCCGCGCACGATTACCCCGAATGCCACTTCGTTCTGCAGGTATTTGACCGATTCATACGCATTGATAATGTCCGGTACATAGTACATGGTCAGGAACATACCAGACAGGATTTGAATGACTGTAATAAAGAACGTAAGGCCACCAAAGCAATACACAAACGCGGAAAAATGGTGTGCCGGGTTTACGTGCTCTGGGACTTCGTGGTCGGCCAAATCGCGCCACATCGGGGTGATGTTCAGGCGCTCATCAACCCAGTCATACATTTTTTGCAACATCTTAGCCACTCACCCCCGGACGAGGATTTGGTTTCAGTTTGCCCAAATAGAGCTTGCCGTCCTTCACTTCCGTCTCGTATACATCGAGGGATGCTGTCGGCGGAGTTCCCAAAATGTGCGCACCTTCCTTGTCATAACGACCCAGGTGGCACGGACAGAAATACTGGTTGGGATGATTCGGGTCAGTGTTCCAGTCCACTGTACAGCCCAAGTGCTTACAGATCGGGGACAGTGCGAGAATCTCGCCCTTCTCATTCTTGGTCACCCACGCAGCCAACGTCGACTCGGACTCATACCACCCGTCCTTGGTATGTACCTTGAAATCCACACGCTTCGGCTCTGGACCGAACTCGTCCACGCTGCCGACAGCCACTTTATCTGTACCCGCACTGCTTTGCAGCAAGGGGTCGACTGCAAAACGAAGCATTGGTGTGATTATTCCTGCAGCGAGGAATCCGCCTGTTCCCATGAGTGCGTAGTTGAGGAACGTACGTCTGGAAATTTCCCGTTTGTCGCCCATGTCTTTTTCCCTCCTTACTCTGTAGAATAGCGCAACTTTGGCGATTTCCATACATATACACTAGGTCAATCCCAATCATAGCTAAACGCCTATAGAGATGTCAAGAATATCCGGGGGACGGGCCCGGCCCCAACCTCGTCTGATTGAGAGATTGTTGCCATTTTGTCAAATATGGCAACTCTCCCCTGATTGATATAGTATTTCCTGAAATATTTCCGCTTATTGACGGCCGCCGTGCTGCCAGTGACGAATAATTTCCCGGCTGAGGACATCGATCGTTACCTCAAAGCGGAGTGCCGATTCCAGGTCTTCATCTCCCACTGTCAGCCTCAAGCGACTGCCTTCACCCTCGTGTGCATCCAGCCGATCCCCGCTGAACTGCAGCAGGACGTAGTGGGCAAACCCGGCCGGCAGCCGTTGGGCAAGCGGCTCGTCACCGATCTGGTAACAGAGCGGGAACATCAGCACCCGTCCCTTCAAACGCTGTTCGATTGAAGCGGCCACCTGCACCAGATAACTCATCCGCTGCACGTGCTCCTTCACCGGCTTCTCCGGTCGGTACAAATAAAGAGGGAGCAGCGCGGTGTCCACATAGGTCCGCAGCTCCTCCCAATTTTCCAGTTCTTGAACATTCCACTGCATCAGGCGTCTCCTCTTTCCATTACTATCTGAAATTAAGCGTACCATGAACAGGAGGAGACAGGCAATCCACCATCAGCTGCCCAACGTTACGATTGTTCGTAGGCCATGATCTGGCGCAGTTCGTCGGTCAGACGCATAAACCGCTCCTTGTTTTTCATCGCCAGCGCTTCGTCGATCTCCTTGTACAGGGTGCGCTTACGATACAGACGCACTTGCTCGTCAATCACCATTTCCGACAACAGCCCCGACACCAATTGGTTATTCGTCCCGTACACATTGGAATTGGAATAAAAATTTGGCCACTCCATGATACATCCCTCACTTCAATAAAATAGTCGATTCGGCAAAGCCATTGTATTTGCGAAGCCATGTCTGGCTGGCATACGTCCCGGCGTACAGCCACTGACCGCTTTCATCCTGTCCGACCCGGAGCAGCCCCAGATGGACCATCATTTTCAGGACGCGGTTGGTCAGAATGTTGACTGGGTCATCGTAGTAAAACGGCCTGATCCAGGGTAGCAGCCGGTCCGAAAGTGCGTCTTGGCTGACCCAGCCTCCCGCTCCCAGCAGGGGAATCAGTTGGACAAGCATCGGCAGATTGGGGACCGCCCGCTTGTACAGCCGCATCCAGAAGCGGATCAGATCGTGGTGCAGTTGATCGTCATACGGCTGTTTCAACCGTTCTTCTCCCGCTTCCGTAAGCATTACCTGCCCCGGCATCTCTTCGATCCATTTCTGGTAGTAGCAGTAGTCGTAAAGCAGCGAGAACCGGTCCGGGTACAGGTCGAAGTGAAGTCCGTAGCCAAAACGCCATTTCTGCGGCGTGAGCGGCTCTTCCTTGATGTGCAGAAACTGAAACAACTGCTGCTGGTACCGCTTGTACATGGCACCGTCCGCAGTCAGCGGAACAGGCTCCTGCTGCAGGAATTGTAAAAATTGCATGATATCGTCACAGAGTGCGGTTCCTTCGTCGCGATAGGCCGTCGGTTCCGCTGCTGTAACAGTAACCCGCCATTTGTCCAGCCACGCCTGCAGGTACGGTTCCCGCATGTCCAGGGGAATCTGGTACTGGCCGCCCGCCCTGCTTTTTGCCGGGAAGATCCAGCCGCGCCGCATTGCGTCGGCGATAAATTTGCGCGCGTTTTCAGCCTTACGTTCCTTGTGTGCATCCAGTGCCAAGCCGGCCTTGGCCATCAGGTCTTCGAGCGACATCAACGTGCGCTTGTCGAGAAAGAGCAGGAGGAAAAAATGGGCTTCTTCCAGCGAAAGCCGCTCCACTTCCCGGGTGATGGTCTCCCGGTATCGTAAATTGGCAAGAAGTGACGTGATCAGTTCATTCTTGGAGTGAGGGTTGCATTCACAGCCGTAGTAATCGGCGATTTGATGGAGCTGCCGGATGTCGGTGTACACCAAGATCTCAGCCAAGTTCATCTGAGCATCCCTACTTTGCAAGGGTTTTTCTTACCCACCATTCTTGCCAAATTACGGCAAAATAAACAGGAAGCCGCCAGTGCAGCTTCCTGCCAGAGCCGTTTGTTATTCGTCGTCTACATTCCATTCGTCGTGCAGCTTTTGGTATTCCTTGGCTTCTTCGTAGCGGCCCGCTTGCGTCAACAGGGCGATCAGGCGGCGAATGTGGTCCAGGTCAAACCCGGACAGTGCCACGTATTGCTTGAGCGCATCGATCGCCTTTTCCGTTCGGCCGAGCGAGAGGTAGATGTCAGCCGCAAGCGGATAGGCGGCGACGTATTCCTCATCGATCGCCTGCAGGCTGGACACCAGCTCCGCCGCTTCCTCCAGCCTGCCGAGGTGAAACGCCATCAGCGCGCAGCCGTACAGCACTTCCTCCGAGCGCTCCAGGGCCAGCGCCTGGTGATACACCTGATACGCCTGTTCAAACTGTCCGCTTTGGGCGAGTGAGCGTCCCTTGGCCAAAAGCAGCGGCAAGCTCTCCGCTCCTGCCTGCTCCAGCAGTTTCATTGCCTCCGCATCGCGTCCCACGCGGAAATACATGTCGCCCAGTGCGGCGAGGATGTCGGGATCGTCCGGCTCCTTCTGACGGGCCTGTTCCAGGTACTTGACCGCTACTTCGTCGAGGTCCTGCATGGCGTACAGATCTGCCAGCAGCAGATCCAGCCGGATGTGTTCCATCCCCGATTCCTTCAATTCGTACAACAGGTGCTGCGCGGTCTCAAAATCACTCAGATCCAGCGCAATTTCCGCCATCATCATCTGGCATTCTTGCCGCTGCGCCGCCTGTAACCCGGGATGTTCCTGCAGTATGTTGGAGAGCAGACTGGAAGCCTGTTCGAGATGGCCAAGGCGGTACCACACTTCCGCCAGGTACATCATGACCTCCGGCAAATCCTTGCCGTGCTCCTGTACCTTTTGCAGCGCTTTGAGCCCCAGTTCCACCTCGTCGTTTTCAATCCGTTTGATTGCTTCGTCTATGACGTACAGCCATTTGTCTGTCATCGTCCTCACCTCGTATGTATGGTTGCTCTCGTCATGTAAAAGAGCCGCAAAAGACCGTCCGAAGACGGTCTTTTTCCGTATGTTCCTTCTATTAAATCATATACCATTATGCCCGTGTCAACCAACTCATGGAGAGGACGGTGACCAAGATGCCAAACACGCTCAGCACGATCCCGTAGTTGGGTTGGGTTGGGTCAGTCGGCGAATGCACACTGTTGAACGGTACGATCGAGGCCGTCTCCCTGACCAGCGGCTTTTCGTCAGATACCAGCGGCTGCGGTTCCACGACGTAGGTGCCGTCCTCCGTCTGGATGGAGGATGTGATGACTTGCGCCTTTTTCCCCATCGCTACCACTTCTCCGTCAATCATCAAGGAGTTGGCCTGCTCGGTACTGCTCGTATTGACGTACAACGTAAACGAGCAGAGCATCAGCAGGATAATGGCGGCACACGCGCCAACGCGTCGCATCCGGGCCGTCACGGTAAACACTTTTTTCCCAATCGGAATCGCCCACTTCTCTTCCGAAAGAATTCGGGCCATTACGGCATCGACAATCGATTTGGAAGGCGTGACAGCATGGTACCGTTCCCTGTCCGCTTTCATCCAATCGCCGCTGTCTTTCCACAACGCGAAATCGGCACTGCAGGCACGGCAGTTCGTCAAGTGATTGTCAATCCGCCGGCGCGTCAATTCGGACAGCAGGCCGTCGGCGTAATCAGGCATCAATTCCTGTACTTCTTCACATCTCATCATCGATTCATCCCTTCAGCTTCATCCAAATGAGGGTCCAGGATGTAGGCTTCCAACTGTGCTCTAATGCTCTGCCGCGCCCGAAACAACAGGGATTTTACCGAACTCACCGTCAAGTCTAGAATGGTGGCGATCTCGTTGTAATCCATCTGCTCGTATTCCCTCAGGATCAAGGCTGAACGCTGCTTTTCCGGCAGGTTGTTGATTGCCTGTCTGACCAGGTGCTCCCGTTCGTTTCGCAGCAGGACCTGCTCCGGCAGGCGATCGTACGACGCAAGCGGAACTTGCGGATTATCCTCAAGGTATACGTCCGAATTCCGGCTTTTGCGCAGCTCGCTCAGCACGGTATTGCGGGCTATGGTGTAGAGCCACGTAGAAAAGGTCGCTTCTACATCGCGGAACGAGTGAATGCTTTTATATGCCTTGTAAAACGTATCCTGACAGATATCCTCCGCCATGTGCTCCAGATGAGCCTGGCGAAGCAAGTGAGTAACAAATGCAAGAATCTTTTTTTCGTATCGCCGGATCAGTTCGGCATAGCATTCCAGGTTGCCTTCTTTAATTTCACGGATAAGCTGGGAATCGGTCATGTGCAGGAATACCTCCTATTGCAATTCCGATCCCTCAGCGGCCTTTGTTACATTAGACTGCTGGGGATGTAAAAAGTTGCGCTGCCCGGGCAATTCTTTTGCCTCACCCGAGGCTGGCATCCACTGCGAAAAAACCCCAGATGTTGGGGCTATATGACATAATTATACGGCTTGATATCGAGGAGGCATCGTCCCATTCCTATTGTCGAAGCATAACACTGGTTACGGTACAACCACTTTCCATTTGACATGACAGATGTTGGCAGAAAAAATTCACTCAGGTTGAGAATAGTGGAAAGAGCAAAATTTGTCAACCAGTGTTCTTTTTTCAGGAAAAGAATGTCAGCATCAGCACCAGGCATGATGCGGCCCTTACGCGGATACAGACCAGCGGCCTTGGCAGCGTTTGTCGAAGCGACGCGAACAAGCAGGCACAAGAGCGATTCGGGGTCATAGTCTGTGTGTCGCAAGTCGACCTGCACCTCGTCCAGCGCAGCTACGACCGGCAGCGAACGGAACCAGTGGCCGACGAGCTGACGCAGCGCCCGTTCACATTGCTCGCCGCGAAGACGGAAGACGTGGTAGTACGGGTCGCAGTCCTTCACGTCAAGCGCGGGATCTCCCTCCACCCACGTGCGGATTTTCCAATGGCGGCACAGGGAAAGCCACTGCCGATGCAGACGGAGACGCTCCTCATGATGTAATTTCGCTTCCTTCGGCACCCGCAACTGCAGCATCACCTTGTATGACGTAAGAAGGGGTGAAATCGTTTCCCAATCTATGCGAAAAAGTTCTTCGGGTCGGTGCACGACGACCCGCAGCAACCGGTATCCTTCGCCGCACCACCTGCGGACCGTCTTGCCGTTCAGCCACGAAGCCGGCAGTTCCACCAGCAACGTGTAATCGATCAGATTGTTAAAGTGCATCGCCGTCTGGTAGCGCACCTGCGAATGATCCATCCACGCTTCCGGCTGGAGCGTGTCCACCAGACAGGTATATCCCTGCCGGATGAGCAGACGGATTGCATCAAGGTACTCGGGCAGCCGCCTGGTCCGCCCGTGCGGCCGTTCCGGCATGGCGACAAAGCCTGGCAGCAGGTACATCCCGGATGCGTCGATCTCGTGAGGACGTGCCTTTCCCATCACAGCTTTTGGCAAGCTGTCTTTGGCGATCCGGCGGATAATCCCACGGGAAATCCAGACGTCTGCTTCGATGATTCCGTATGACGTCACGACGTTTCCTCCACGTATCACAACCTCTTCCTGCCCCACAGCTCGTCCCTCCCCCCGCCATCCGGCGGCTTGTTTCAGTACGATCTTATGCGCAGAAAGTGAAAAAAGAACAAAAAAAGACCGCCGTTAATGTAAGCGCATTCAAAACGGCGGTAGCACTATTCGTGCAACAATATATTGGATAGGAGTGGAGAGAAACCATACTGTACCTTTATTATAGCGTAAGGTAAGCTCTTGTCAAATCTTTTTTTTCAAGTTTCGTTTTATATTGGTCACTGGCACGAAGCAGCAAACAGCGCGATCGCGATGAAAAAACCCGCGCTCGGCGGGTTTCTCTCGCTTGGTTCTGGACGCTCTAGTTTGCTTACCGTATGCTGATGCGCGCCAACAGGTCGGCAAAGCCGGGGAAAGAGACGTTGATCGCCGCGTCATTTGCGATCACCGTTTCGCCCTCCGCCGCCAGACCGGCGATCGCCATCGCCATGCCGATGCGGTGGTCGCCCATGCTGTCGATCGCTGCTCCGGTCAGCGGCGTCGCCCCCTCCACGATCAAACCATCCGGTGTGGGCGTTACGCTCGCCCCAAACTTGGACAGTTGGCTGGCTACGGTCGCGATCCGGTCCGTCTCTTTTACACGCAGTTCTTCGGCGTCGCGAATCACCGTACGACCGTTGGCCCGCGTGGCCATCACAGCGATGACGGGGATTTCATCGATCAGGCGCGGAATGATTTCACCGCCGATCTCGATGCCGCGCAGCTCGGAATGGGTGACGAGCAGGTCGGCTACCGGCTCTTCGTTGACGATCCGTTCGTTTTGCAGCTCGATACGGCCGCCCATGGCGCGGACCACATCGATAATCCCCGTGCGGCTGGGGTTGACGCCCACGTTTTCGATCAAGAGGGAACTGCCGGGCACCATCATCACGGCTGCGATCAAAAACGCCGCTGACGAGATGTCGCCTGGCACGCGGATCGCCCTGCCCGTCAAGGTTTGTCCACCTTCGACGGATACGGTCAGACCGTCGCGGACCACCTTCACGCCAAACGCCTGCAGCATGCGTTCCGTATGGTCGCGGGAGAGCTGCGGCTCTGTCACACTGGTGACGCCTTTGGCCTGCAGACCGGCCAGAAGAATCGCCGATTTTACCTGGGCACTGGCAACCGGCGACTGGTACGAGATGCCTTGCAGGCCGCCGCCGCGGATGGACAGCGGAGTGTATTCGCCGTCTTTGCGGCCGTCAATTTTGGCCCCCATCTGACGCAGCGGTCCGATGACGCGCCGCATCGGCCGCTTGGCAATCGACTCGTCCCCCTCCATGACGGCGTGAAACGGCTGCGTTGCCAAAATCCCCGCCATGAGCCGTATGGTCGTGCCGGAGTTGCCCACGTCCAGGTGCTGCGACGGTTCCTCCAGTCCGTACCAGCCTTTGCCGTAAACAGTAACACGATCTCCGGCCTGTTCGATCTTCACGCCCATCCTGCGGAAGCAGTCGATGGTGCTCAGGCAGTCAGCCCCCGGCAGAAAGCCTTCGATCGTGGTGGTTCCTTCCGCCAGTGCGCCAAACATGACGGCACGGTGCGAGATTGACTTGTCCCCGGGCACCCGGACTGTCCCTTCTATCCGTTTTACTGGTTGTACGCGAAGCACAGTTCCACTCCCCTTTTTCTCTGTTACGTCTATTACGTCTATCGGTGCAAAAAGTTGTTGACAGTCGCGCGTCAAAGCGTCTACGCCCCAAAGCACGAAGGTACGCCCACGCTACTCGCGCCTGTATACATTGTAATCGAAAAAGCGCAGGAGTTCTTCACCCTTTTCCAGTTCCGCCAGGGAGCGGAAGGTGATCCGCAGCACGCCCAACATATCTTCCCGGGTTTCCCTGATTTGGATGTTGGTGATGTTGATCTGCTTGGCACCAAGCAGGGTGGTGATCCGTCCGATCTCCCCCGGATGGTCGGGAATGTCGATGTACAAGTCGTACAGCGGCGGCAGCGCTCCCTTTTTCCGCTCCGGCAGTCCGTCGCGGAATTCGCGTGCCGACTTGAAAAACTGCTCGATGCGGTCGGCGTCTCCCTCGCGGACCAATGCCATGACTCCGTCCAGCGCCCTGGCCCAGTCGTCGGCGATTTTCAGCAAGTGCTCGCGGTTGTTCAGGAGCACATCCCGCCACATGCGCGGGTTGCTGGACGCAATGCGGGTGATGTCGCGAAATCCTCCGGCGGCCAGCCTGTGGTGCCAAGGGTTTTCGTTGTCATACCCGGCCACCAGATTGACCAGGGCGGAAGCCAGGATATGCGGAAAATGGCTGACTGCTCCCACTACCTGATCGTGTTCGTCCGGGTCCATCCGCACCACTTTGGCACGGGTCAGCGCCAGCAGCTTCTCGAGCCGCTCCACCTGCTCCTCCGGTGTCCCCGGCGCGGGCGTCAGCACGTAGTACGCATTTTCAAACAGACGATCCGAAGCCGCTTCCACGCCCGACTTGTGCGAGCCGGCCATCGGGTGACCGCCGATGAACGTCACATCGGACGGGATATGTGCCTCGGCAAAGCGGACGACGCCCGATTTGGTGCTGCCCACGTCCGTGACGATGACGCCGGGCTTCAGGTCCAGATTGCGTAGTCGGTCCAGTGTGGCATATATCTGTTCCACCGGCACGGCGAGAAAAATCACGTCCGCTTCCCGCACGGCCTCCTGCAGGTCGGTCGTGCCCGCGTGAATGACGCCGAGTGCCAACGCCTTGTCCAGAAAATCCTGCCGGACGTCGAAGCCGATGATACGGTTGTGCTCATCCCCACGCAGGGCAAGTGCGATCGAACCGCCGATCAACCCGACGCCGATTACAGTGATGGTTGTCGTATTCATCTCCACTGTCTATCCTCTCTGTGTACGTGTAGACAAAGATGCCGGACGAACGCCGGCATCCTCGTCGTTATTTCAATGCGCCAGCCACGATGCTGCCAAGCGCCTGCAAAACCTTCTCGTTTTGTTCCGCCGAGCCGACCGTGATCCGCTGATATCCGGGGAAACCAAGCGCCCGGCCGGAGCGCACGATGATTCCCTGCTCCAGCAGCTTGCGGAAGACAGCGTCGGAGTCCTGCTGCAAATCGACCAGGACAAAGTTGGTCTGGGACGGAAAATACGACAGTCCCCACTCGTCAAAGCGGTCGGTCAACTGCTTCATGCCCTCCCGGTTGCGCTTGCGGCATTCCTCCACGAACGCCTGGTCCTGCAGCGCGGCGCGGGCGGCTGCCTGAGCCAGGGTATTGGTGTTGAAGGGTTCACGCACATGGTCGAGGTGGCCGACAATCTCTTCCGACGCGATGCCGTATCCGATCCGAAGCGCCGCCAGACCATAAATTTTGGAGAACGTGCGCAGGATGATCAGATTGGGGTAGTGCTCCAGCATCGGCACGGTTTGCGGATAGGCCGGGTCCACCACGTACTCGTAATAGGCCTCGTCCAGCACCACCAGGACGTCCTTCGGCACTTTTTGCAAAAACGCCTCCAGCTCGTCACGCGTGACGATCGTTCCGGAAGGATTGTTGGGGTTGCACACCCAGACGACGCGCGTCTGATCGTTGATCGCCGCCGCCATCGCTTCCAGATCGTGCACGCCGTTTTTCAGCGGCACCTCGATCAGTTCCGCGCCCTCGATGATGGCATTGGAGCGGTACTGCGAAAAGGTGGGCGTCGCCATCACCGTGTTGGTGCCTTGCTCCAGATAGGCGCGGGCGATCATCTGCACCACTTCGTCCGAACCGTTTCCGAAAATCAACTGCGCAGGCTTGACGCCGATAAACTCTGCCAACTCCCAACGAAGCATGAGACTGGCGCCGTCCGGATAGATGGCCAGCGTATCCAGTTGGGCGGCAATCGCTTCTTTCGCCTTCGGTGAGCAGCCAAACGGATTTTCATTGGACGCCAGCTTGATTACTTCCGTCAGTCCGAATTCTCGTTTCACATCGTCGATCGGCTTCCCGGGCTGATACACCGGGGCGCCGAGAATGCGCTGTTTCGGCAGCATCTGGTCTCACTCCAGTCAAGTCGCATTTTCCCCTTATTGTAGCGCACCGGCCAGCCGTTGTACAAACGTTTTTATTTTTTTGACACCCTGTTTTAACTGTTTGGGATCGGACAGCAGCTCCAGATGCCGTTCCATCTCCTGCACGATCGCACTGCCGACGATTACCCCATCCGTGTGCTGTGCCACCGCCCGAACCTGCTCGGGTGTGGAGATGCCGAACCCGACAGCCGTGGGCACGGAGGTGCTCGTCTTGACCCGCTGCAAAAACTGGGCAAGATCCTCACGCAGGCTGTCGCGGGCGCCAGTCACGCCGAGCGACGACACGCAGTACAGAAATCCGCTCGCCTGCGCGCCAATTGTCCGGATGCGGGATTCCGATGTGGGGGCTACCAGCGAGATGACATGCAGCCCGTGCGCTTGGGCAGCAGCCACTGCCGGCCCGTTTTCCTCCACCGGCAGGTCAGGAATGACGATGCCGTCCGCGCCTTTTTCCGCCAGTACGGCAAAGAAGCGCTCCACGCCGTACTGCAGGACCGGGTTGTAGTAAGAGAAAAGCACGATCGGCACCTGCATCCCGGATGCGCGCAGGTTGGCGACCAGTTCCAGGGCGTCGTCGATCGTCACCCCGTTTGCCAGTGCCCGTTGGGAAGCGCGCTGAATGGTCGGGCCATCCGCCAGCGGGTCCGAATAGGGAACCCCCAGCTCCAGCATGTCGGCTCCCGCTTCCACCAGGGCGTGCGCAATCTGAAACGTCGCGTCAAGGTTTGGGTCGCCAACCGTGATGAACGGGATGAAACGCTTGCGGCTGCTGTCGGCAAACAGCCGGTCGATTCGATTCACGGGCGCTGTCATTGTGCGTCTCCCCCTCTCGGTTCGTCGTCAAGCGCTGCCTGGATCGTCGCCACGTCTTTGTCTCCGCGGCCTGACAGACAGATGACCAGGACTTGATCCGCTCCCATCTGCGGCGCCCGTTTGATCGCCTCGGCAACGGCGTGGGCGCTCTCCAGAGCCGGGATGATCCCCTCCGTCCGGCAAAGCAGTTGAACCGCCTCCAGCGCCTCCCGGTCCGTGACGGAGGTGTACTGCACCCGTCCGGTTTCCTTCAGGTAGGCGTGCTCGGGTCCCACGCCCGGGTAATCCAGCCCGGCCGAGATGGAGTGCGCCTCCTGCACCTGCCCGTACTGATCCTGCAAAAGATACGTCATCGCGCCGTGAATCACGCCGGGCCGTCCGAGCGTAAGCGTCGCCGCATGCTTGTCGCTGTCCAAGCCATGTCCGGCTGCCTCCACGCCCCGCAGGGCAACATGTTCGTCCTGCAAGAACGGGTAAAACATGCCGATCGCATTGCTTCCTCCGCCCACGCAGGCAATCACTTCATCAGGCAGGCGTCCCACCTGTTCGAGAATCTGGCTGCGCGTCTCTTCGCCGATGATTTTCTGAAACTCCCTCACCATGTAGGGATACGGATGGGGGCCTACGACCGAGCCGATCACGTAAAACGTCTCATCCACGTGGGAGACCCAGTAGCGAATCGCTTCGTTCGTCGCGTCTTTCAGGGTGCGGGTGCCGGTCACGGCGGGAATGACCTCCGCACCGAGCAGCTTCATGCGAAACACGTTCAGCGCCTGCCGTTTGATGTCCTCTTCGCCCATGAACACCTTGCAGGACAGCCCCAGTTTGGCGGCGACCGTGGCGCTGGCCACACCGTGCTGCCCTGCCCCGGTCTCGGCGATAATGGACGTCTTGCCCATCCGCTTGGCCAGCAGACCTTGTCCCAGTGCGTTGTTCAGCTTGTGGGCACCGGTGTGGTTGAGATCTTCCCGCTTCAGATAGATACGCGCCCCTCCCAGCGCTTCCGTCAGTTTGTCAGCGTAGGTCAGAGTAGTCGGCCGTCCGGCGTATTCGCGCAACAACTGCCCCAGCTCAGCGCGAAACGACGGATCACGCCGCGCCTCTTCAAATGCCTGTTCCAATTCCGCCAGGGCGCTCATCAGCGTCTCCGGCACAAACTTGCCGCCAAATGGTCCAAAGCGTCCATGCTTGTCAGGCACGGTACGCGTTTCCTTCTGTGATACGGTCATGTTCCCTCACCCTCTCCACGAATTGTCTGATTTTCTCCGCGTCTTTTTCTCCGTCGCTCTCCACGCCGCTGGACACGTCGATAATTGCGGGCCTATATCTGCCCACCAGCTCGGCTACGTTGTCCGCGTTGATGCCGCCTGCGATGATGCAGGGGGCAGGTGCCGTCCATTTGCGCAACAGGGGAATCTGCTCCCAGGAAAAGCGTTTGCCCGTGCCGCCCGCCTGCCGGGGATCATAGGTGTCAAACAAAAACGCGTCGGCTGCTCCCCGGTACGCGTCCACGACATTCTCCAGCGGCTCGCCGCCCCCGACTGCCAGCGCTTTCCAGACCGGCAGGGAAAACCGCTGCCGCACGCTCTCGCAAAAGGCGGGGGATTCCTGCCCGTGCAGTTGAATCACGGCAAGGGGGGCATGGGTCAGCACGTGCTCCAGCTCCGCTTCCGTCGGGTTGACAAACACCCCGACCGCCGGCGGATGATCCGGCACGGCCGCGAGCAGCGCCCCCGCCGTCTGCGCGTCCACTCGTCGCCTGCTTTCCGCAAATACCAGTCCCACGTAGTCAACATCGAGCCGGGCCAGCAGGCGAAGGGTCTCCGCCCGCTTGACGCCGCAAATCTTGATCCGCGTCATGACCGCACCTGCGGGCTGGCGCCTTCCCGCTCACCTACCAGTTGGATTACGGCTTTGCCCACATCCTCGTGCCGCATGAAGTGTTCCCCGACCAAGATCGCCCGCGCGCCCGCCTGCCGCACTTCCTCCACGTCCGCCGGTGAAGAAATGCCGCTTTCGCTGACAGTGAGAACACCGGATGGGATCTCCGCCGCCACCTCACGGGTCACAGCCAGGTCTGTCCGGAACGTCCGCAGGTCGCGATTGTTGATGCCGATCAGCATCGGTGTCACATGGCGAAACACCATCTCCAGCTCACGCCGGTCATGTACTTCGATCAGCACGTCCATGCCGAGCGCTTCCGCCGCCTGCGACAGATCACGAAGCTGCTCCCCTTCCAGAATCGCCGCGATGAGCAGGACGCAATCGGCGCCGCACGCCCGGGCCTCGGCGATTTGCCACTCGTCGATAATAAAATCCTTGCGCAGCAGCGGTTGGTCCACGGCCGTGCGGATGTTTCGCAAATACTCGGTCTTCCCTTGAAAAAAGGGTTCGTCCGTCAGTACGGAGATGCACTCTGCACCGGCAGACGCGTAGGACCGAGCGATTCCCACCGGGTCAAAGTCAGGCCGAATCACACCTTTGGACGGCGAAGCCTTTTTCACTTCCGCGATGACGCTGACCGGCCGCGTGCTGTCTGCCAGTGCTGAACGGAACCCGCGCGGTGCGGGCATGTGTTTCGCCTCGTCCAACAGGGACTGCAGGGTCGTGGAAGCGTGCAGTCTGGCCACCTCTTCTCTTTTGGCCTCGACGATCCTACGAAGCATGTATCATCCCTCCCGCCACCTGCCGGATTTGTTCCAGTTTACGCTGGACCGCGCCGTCGTCGATCAGTTCCGCGGCCCGGATCACCCCTGCCTCGATGCTGATTGCGCGATCCGCCAGGTACAGGATGGCACCCGCGTTGAGCAGGACGATGTCACGGGCGGCTCCCCGCTTGCCGGCGAACACTTCGCGGATGATCGTCGCGTTTTCATACGCGTCGCCGCCGCGCAGTTCCTCCATCGGATACCGTCTCAAACCGAACTGTTCGGGCACGATCTCGTACGTGCGGATCTCACCGTCGCGCAGCTCGGCGATGCTGCTCGGACCCGTCACGGTCAATTCGTCAAGGCCGTCAGCACCGGCCACCACCAGGGCCCGTTCCACTCCCAATTCGCGCAGGACGGCCGCCACGGTGGGGAGAAGCTGTCTGTCGTACACGCCCAGGAGCTGCCGCTTGGCCCCCGCCGGATTGGTCAGCGGTCCCAACAGATTAAACACCGTCCGCACCGCCAGTTCTTTTCGCGGGCCGGCTGCGTGCTTCATCGCCTGATGGTAGAGCGGCGCAAACAGGAAGCACAGATTGGTCACCCGTAGGCAGTCGGCCGCCGCTTCCGGCGTCAGTGTGATCGGAATGCCCAACGCCTCCAGCACGTCGGCGCTGCCGCTCTTGCTGGAGACAGCCCGGTTGCCGTGTTTCGCGATGCAGACACCGTCACTCGCCGCCACGATGGCGGCTGCGGTGGAGATGTTGAACGTATGGGCACCGTCCCCGCCTGTGCCGCACGTGTCCATCAATCCCGGCACTTCCAGCGGGAACCGGACCGCCCGCTCCCGCATGGCCTGAACAAACCCGATAATCTCCTCCACCTGTTCCCCTTTCAGCCGCAGTCCGGCGAGGAAGGCACCGATCTGGGCGGGGGTGGCTTTGCCGTCCATGATCTCGCCCATCGCCTGGCGGGCGGTCAGACGGTCCAGATCGCGTCCGCGCAATATGTGTTCCAACGCTGTGGTCAGCATGGCTGTTCCTCCTTTGGGGCAAACAACTGCTCCGCCTTCTCCAACGCGGAGAGCATGGCTGCCGCTTTGTTCACTGTTTCCTGATACTCGTTGGCCGGGACGGAGTCGGCGACGATGCCGGCGCCCGCCTGCACGTAGGCGTATCCGTTCTGGAACAGGAGGGTGCGGATCGTAATGCAGGTCTCCAGCGTCCCGTCAAAGCCGAAATAACCGATCGCCCCGGCGTACAGATGGCGCGCGTCCGGCTCCAGTTCGGCAATGATTTCCATCGCTCTCAGCTTGGGCGCGCCGGACACCGTTCCCGCCGGGAAAGCGGCGAGCAGCGCGTCGAACGGATGCAGTCCCTCGCGCAGCTCTCCGGTCACGTGGGAGACCATATGCATGACGTGGGAGTAATGTTCGATGACCAGTGCTTCCTCGACGCGAACGCTGCCGTACCGGGCGACACGTCCCACGTCGTTGCGTCCCAGGTCAAGCAGCATGTAATGCTCCGCCCGCTCCTTGGGATCAGCGAGGAGATCGGCGGCCAGGGCCTCGTCATCTTCCGCTGTGCGCCCTCGCCTGCGCGTGCCGGCGATCGGCCGCATCTCCACCCGGTTGTTTTCGACCCGGACCAGCAGTTCTGGCGACGTACCGACGACCGTCTCGCCTTCGTATTGCAGGTAGTACATGTACGGCGAAGGGTTCAGCGTGCGCAGCAGCCGATAGACGGCAAACGGATCGACGTCCGTGCGCACGCGGAAACGCTGGGAGATCACTACTTGAAAAATGTCACCGGCCGCGATGTACGCCTTGGCACGCTCCACCATCTGTTCAAACTGCTCCCGGCTCATGTTGGGCTCTGGCTTTAGCTCGCCTTGCGCGCCGGTGCCAACGGAAATTCGACTGCCGTCCGTCTCGACCGGAGCGGTCACCTGTGCGGCAAGTTGCTCCAGCCGGCTGCAGACCTGTTGGTATTTGCGGGCGATCGTCTCCGGCGAATCATCCGGGTCGACGTGCAGATTCACGATCACCTGGATCTCCTGCTTGAGATGGTCAAACGCGATCAATTCATCCACGAACCAAAATCGCATGTCCGGCACATCCAGGCTTTCCTGACGGTGGTAGGGCAGATTTTCAAAGTAGTGCAGGGTGTTGTATCCAAAGAACCCCACGGCCCCACCGCACAATCGGGGTGCTCCCTGCAGTTTGGGACTGGTGTAGCGGGACGTCTCTTCGCGTAAAAAGTGAACGGGATTGCCGTAAAACGTCAGCCTATCCCCTCCGCGGCGGCGGACAGTAATCTGCTCCCCGCGGGCCTCCACCGTTTGAAACGGATTCATGCCGATGAACGAGTATCGGGCCCAGCGTGTTCCGCCTTCCACGCTTTCCAGGAGAAACGAATCATGCGTGCGAATTTTCTGGTAGATTCGGATAGGCGTCTCCTCATCTGCCAGCACGGTCAAGCGTACGGGAATCAGGGAATGGTTGGCCGAAAGAGATTGGACTTCAGCCAGGGTAGGGGAATACATCTCTTTTCTCACCTCTCGCCGCGTGGTGCCCTGCACGCCTGAAAACACAGGCTTTACATGCACCCGCACGTTTGTCAGGTGAAGAGATAGGGGGAGAAAAAGAAAAAAATCCAGGAAGAGTCCTGGATTGGTCTGTACGAATCCATCCGGCTCGCTCTTCTCTCCTCTGCCCAACTCTTCTCAACTCTGCTCTGCTCACTCTCAACTCTCAGCCGGTATTTTGCATTACCGGTAAAACGAGGCGTTCTCGTTTCGTTTTATGGTAATCGAGAACGCCCACATTGTCAACCACGATTTGACAAATCGGGACGAAGCTGTACGGCATCGCGCATGAACACGTGATGGATTTCCGAGGCCGCCTTGCTCGTGTTGACGTGCATCATTACGCGGATACAGCGAGGCAGACTGCCCGGCACGGGAATTTCCCGGGCGCACATCAGCGGCACGTACTGCCACCCGTCCAAGAGGCGCGCCGCCTGCGCCGGAAATGCCGCCTTGATGTCCTCCGTCGTGGTGATGAAAACGCTGGCGATGTCGTCAGCCCGTACGCCGTTTCGACTGACCATCTCCTCCAGCAGCAGCTTGGTGGCGGAAACGATCTCTGCCTGTGTGTCGTTTTCAATCGTGATCGCTCCCCTGATTCCTCGCACTCCCATCTCTCTATGCCCCCGCTTCTTTTTTCATCGCTGTCAATATCTCTTGTTCATCCACGTCTTTGACCAGTTCCACCTTCCCGATGGCCCGCGGCAGCACCAGGGCCAGCTTGCCGCCGACGGCCTTTTTGTCCCGCTTCATGACATCCAGCACCGCTTCCGGCTCCAGGCCGTCTGGCCAGTCAGTGGGCAGGTGGAAGAGGTGAAGCAGCCGTTTTGTCCGTGCATAAACGCCTGCTTCAGCAAAACCGATGCGCTCAGCCACTTTGGCCGCCAGGCACATGCCGATGGAAATCGCCTCTCCGTGGTTCAACACGGCGTATTCGCACAACGCTTCGAACGCGTGGCCAAAGGTGTGCCCCAGGTTGAGCAGCGCGCGCTGTCCCTGCTCTGTCTCGTCAGCCGAGACGATCGCTGCCTTGATCGCGCAGCCCCGGCGTATGGCGCGGCCCACCCGTTCAGCATCAAGCTGCCACAGGCTCGCCGCATGTTCCTCCAGCCAGTCGACGAATGACGCGTCGGCGATCAGCCCGTGCTTGATCACCTCGGCAAAACCAGCCGCCACTTCCCGCTCGGGCAGCGTGCGCAGCGCGGCCGTATCATACAACACCAGCCGCGGCTGGTGAAAGGCGCCAATCAGATTTTTGCCCAGCGGATGATTGATGCCCACCTTGCCGCCTACCGAACTGTCGTGCGCCAACAGCGTGGTCGGCACCTGCACAAAGGCGATGCCCCGCATGTAGGTGGCGGCAACAAAGCCGGCCAAGTCACCGACCACGCCGCCTCCCAGCGCGAGAATGGCTGATTTTCGGTCCAGCCCCGCCTCGATGGCCCGGGTCAGCACCTGTTCATAGACCGCAAGACTTTTCGACTGCTCCCCCGGAGGAATTACGCAGTCCGCCACCCGATAGCCTGCCGTCTCCAGCGCCTGTTTCAGCGGCTGCAGATAGCGCGGGGCTACGTTCTCATCGGAGATGACAAACAACCGGCTCGTTGGAGATATGCCCGCATCCTGCACCAGGGCCGCCACCTGCTGCATGACACCATCGCCGATAACGATGGGATACGTGCGCTCTCCCAACTCTACGTAAAGGGTTTCAACCGCCATCAGAACCGCTCCGTGTATGCGCGATACTGGCGCACGTTTTCCAGCATGTCGTCCAGTGAGTCGGAGGGGAATTTTTCGCACATGGCGCGAGCGATTTCCCAGGCGACCACCGCTTCGGCCACGACGCTGGCGGCAGGAACGGCGCAGCTGTCCGAACGTTCGATGCTGGCGGAGAACGGTTCCTTGGTGTCGATGTCCACGCTCATCAAAGGTTTGTACAGCGTCGGAATCGGCTTCATCACCCCGCGCACGACAATCGGCATGCCTGTGGTCATGCCGCCTTCCAGGCCGCCCGCGTTGTTCGTCTTGCGGCTGTATCCGGTGTCCTGGCTCCAGACGATCTCATCGTGCACCTGGGACCCTGGCAAGCCCGCGGCGCCAAAGCCAATCCCGATCTCCACACCTTTGAACGCCTGAATGCTCATGATCGCCTGAGCCAGCCTGCCGTCCAACTTTCGGTCCCACTGGACGTGGCTGCCCAGCCCGATCGGCACGCCTTCCACGATTACTTCGACGATGCCTCCAAGCGAATCGCCGTCCTGTTTGGCCTGGTCAATGGCCGCCATCATGCGCTGCTCCGCTTCCTTGTCCAGACAGCGCACGGGGGATTCCTCGGAACGCGCGATCAGTTCGTCCAGCGTGACATCCTGCCGGTTGGCCACCACATCACCGATCTGCAGCACGTGACCGCCGATCCGAATGCCAAACGCGGCCAGGAGCTGCCGGGCGACAGCACCGACGGCGACGCGGATGGCTGTTTCCCGCGCGCTGGAACGTTCCAGAATATTTCGCATATCCCGTTGATGGTATTTGATCGCGCCGTTGAGATCGGCATGACCCGGACGGGGACGGGAGACGCGACGCTTCTCCTCCGCTCCTTCCACCGGCTCGGCACTCATGATACCCTGCCAGTGCGTCCAGTCTTTGTTTTCCACAACCAGCGTGATCGGCGCGCCTGTCGTGTACCCGTGCCGAACGCCGGAGAGCACTTTCACCTGGTCTTTTTCAATCTGCATCCGCCGGCCGCGTCCGTGTCCCTTTTGCCGTCTTGCCAGCTGTTCGTTGATGGCTTCGACAGAAAAGGGCAGGTTGCTCGGAACCCCTTCAATTATGGCAGTGAGCTGCGGCCCGTGAGATTCCCCTGCAGTCAAGTATCGCATCTCTCTCTTCCTCCATCCTCAGGCAGCATTTCCTTCTCTGACTACGGATGCTGTCCTTTATCACTTTTAAGCGTTATAATATCATACCTGTCAGTCCGTGCAAATACAAAAGTGACGAATTGTCCCGACGCCCTTGGCAGACAGGCAAAACGCTTCTCCCTCGCAGGAGAAGCGTCATCGAATTGGCGGAGCTCACATGTGAGAATCGACCGTCAGAAACGAGGAAAGCGGCCGCCGCAGGTGATTCGCGCGGACGAGTTTGTCCAACTGCTCCTTTTCCGCACCGAGGATTTGCCCGCACTCTTGCAGCGTGATCAAACCGCGTCGGTATGCTTCGATGACCTTTTGCTTGTCCATCTGCTTCCTCCCTTTTTGGTAGATAGCATGGTAGATAGCATTAGTGTTGGGAAAAAACAACAGGGATATACCAAGCTGCGTCCGCTTCAGCCCATTTTCCGATAAAAAAACGTGTCTTCCGACTCCAATTGATACTGCTGCGGCTGGAAAATCTGCTCCGTGCTTCCGACGAACAGCACCCCGCCCGGTTTTAGCGCCCGGCTGAACTTGTGGTACAGCTCGTGCTTCGCCTCCTCGGTGAAGTAGATCATGACGTTGCGGCAGATGATCAGGTCGAATTGGGAGTCGAACGGATCAGCCAGCAAGTTGTGTTTGCGGAACGTCACCCGGTTTTTCACCTCGTCGGCAATTCGGTAGCTCATCGTGTCCTTGACAAAGTACTTGGCCAGCAGATCCTTGGGACAATCCTGCAGCGATCGCTCCGTGTAGACCCCTTGTTTGGCCTTGGCCAGCGCCCCTTCGTCAATGTCGGTGGCGAGCAGTGACGCCTCCCAGCGGTTGCGCATCAGGATCAGAGTCAGCGTGTACGGCTCTTCGCCCGTGGAGCAGGCGGCGCTCCAGCACTTCAGCCGATGCGACTGCTTGACCAGACGGGGCAGAATTTTGTGTTCCAATACTTCCCAGCGGCCCGGGTTGCGGAAAAATTCGGACACGTTGATCGTCATCCGGTCGAGGAATTCGTAGAACAGGTCCTTGTTCTTGGAGATGGCCTCAAAGTACTGGGCAAACGTGGGATAGCCCCGCTTCAGCCGGAGCGAGGTCAACCGCCGCTTCATCTGGGCTTCTTTGTAAAGGGCGAGATCGATTCCTGTCAGTTTCTTTACATTGGCGATAAACTGGAGAAAGTCCTTGTCTTCCATGATTGCGAAAATACCCCTTTTACGTGTGGTGAGGCGTACCCGCCAGCAAGCGCTGTTCGATTGACCGCGACAAACGCCCCCTGAAAAGACCATGCTTCACACAGCGGGGACGGCGCTTGTTGCCGCTTATCCATGCGATTCGCTCTTTTTCTGCAAAATCCTGCCGATTTTTGTTGACATTTGGCGAAAAAAAGAAAAAAGACCCCGCATGCGGAGTCTTTCCCCTATCCCGCTTAGATCCAGCGTTGGATTGTTTTTTCGTAGGAGAGTACTTCCCCTTCGTTGAACCAGAGTGCGATTTCGCGCTCAGCGCTTTCCGGGGAATCGGAACCGTGGATGATGTTCATGCCCACGGACGTAGCGAAGTCACCGCGGATGGTGCCCGGTGCTGCATCTGCCGGGTTGGTTTTGCCCATCATGGCGCGTGCAGTCGCAATCACGTTGTTGCCCTGCCATACCATGGCAAAGACCGGGCCGGACGTGATGAAGTCGACCAGTTCGCCGAAGAACGGGCGTTCTTTATGTTCAGCGTAGTGCTTCTCAGCCAGTTCGCGGCTAACGTTCATCAGTTTCGCCCCTACCAGTTGGAAGCCTTTTTTCTCAAAGCGGGAAACGATTTCCCCGATCAGGTTGCGCTGTACGCCGTCAGGTTTCACCATCAGAAACGTTTTTTCCATCGTAAGTATGCCTCCAGTACCGCTATGTATTGGTGCTTGCACACCAACGAAAATTTTATCAAAAGAAAGTGGGGCAAGCAACAGCCCCCTTGTGAAAAAACGATTAAAATTTCCGGTTCACCATGAAATTGGCGATGCCAAGCAGGGACTTTTTGGTCTGGTTGTTCGGCAGTCCGTCCAGCGCCTCCCGTGCACGGGCAATGTACCGCTCCGCCAGCCCCTGGGCATAGGCGATGCCGTCGTCGTTTCGCACCAGTTGAATCGCTTCATCTACGTGATGGTGGAGCGTATTGTCGCGTATCCACGCCTGAAAGCGGTCGCGCGACTTGCCGAACCGGGCGGTGTACATCGCCGGCAGCGTAATGTTTCCCTGACGCAGGTCGCTGCCTGCCGGTTTGCCCAGCTGCTTTTCCGTTCCGGTGAAGTCGAGGATATCGTCGGTAATTTGAAACGCCATCCCCACGTTGTAACCGTACCGGTACATTTTGCGGACCAGTTCGGGACCTGCACCGCTGGCAATCGCCCCCATCTGGCAGCTAATGGCGATCAAGAGCGCCGTCTTCCGCTTGATCCGGCGCAGGTAAGTGCGGAAGTTCTGCTCCCAGTTGTTCAGGTCGCGCACTTGTTCGATCTCGCCCTTGACCACTTCCACGATCGCGTTGGCGAGAATCCGGTGCAGCTCGGGAATGCGCAGCTCAGCCGCGATGGACAGTGCCCGGGCGAAAATGTAGTCCCCCGTGTACATCGCCACCTTGTTGTCCCATTGGGTGCGCACGGTGTCTCGCCCGCGCCGCTTGTCCGCATCGTCGATCACGTCGTCGTGCACCAGCGTCGCCATGTGGATCAGCTCCAGCGGTACTGCCACGTGCTTCAGCCGCTTCACGTCGTAGTTGCCCCACTTTCCGCCGAGCAGCACAAACACCGGGCGTATCCGTTTTCCCCCCGCCTTGAGCAAGTGTGTGGACGAGAGGTACAAGTCCCGCACACTGGTATCGATGGACTGTTCCAGTTCCTTTTCGATGTACTGGACGTCGTTTTTCAGTTGAAAGTAAATATCGACAAGGTTCATCCGCTCCACCTATTTCGTCAACGTAATGTGGGACTGACAACCGGGATGTTCCCAGACGGACACGGTCACTGGTGCGGGCAGCAGCCCCAGCTCAGCCGCGCACCGGTAGTAGTATTCCAGGCCTGTCCGATGCTCATCCCGAAAATCGTGCATCAGCCCCTGGAAATACTGATACCACAGTTCCTTTCCTCCGCCTAACTGCCCGTTCACGTAGTCCACCAGCGGGATCAGGTTTTGGCGGGTCTTCTCCTTGCTGGCCAAAAAGGCCTCGTGAACCTCTCGCAGCAGGTCGGCGTGTTCGCCGATCACCTCTTTGCGCACGGCCCACAGGGCAAATGTCATGGTATAGCCGGTAAAGCGATGCCACAGCTCACCCAGATCGTAGACGTGATAAGGCCCGCCCTGGAGTTTGGCGAGAATGGCGTCGTCACCGATCAAGAGCGCCCCGTCCGCATCCCGCAGCATCTCCGCCAGCACGGGTTCCTGTGTAACGTACGTGACGTGCAGACCGTAAAACGTTTGCAGAATGATTTTCAGCAAATTGACTGACGTTGCGGACGTGTTGGTCAGGGCGATCCGGGCACCGTCCAGCGCCTCGATCGGCCGTTTGCTGAACAAGAAAATGGAGCCTACTCTCCCTTTGGCGCTGACGGACAGGTCGGCCAGCGCCAGATAGCGGGAGGCATGCTCGGCGTAACTGAAGGACGAAATCACTCCGAGATCGATCTCGCCGCAGGCCAGCGCCTGATTCAGCTTGGCTGGCACCTGCCGGACGAACTCAATCCGGCCGTTGAAACGCTCCTTGTCAAAGTGAAAGTAGACAGGGAGTACGTTGGTGTAAAGGATTTGTCCAATGCGCAAGGACTTTTGCATGATCTATTCCCCCCAGCGCCGGAACAGCTCGTGCGGCACATCCAGCGCGTCCAGTGCTTTTCCCACGACAAAATTGACAAGGTCGTCCATCGTCTGCGGCTTGTGGTAGTACCCTGGCATGGCAGGCAAAATGGTGACGCCGAGGCGGCTCAGCTTCAACATGTTCTCAAGCTGGATGGCATTCAGCGGCGTCTCGCGCGGGACCAGCACCAACCGGCGCCGCTCCTTCAGCATCACGTCAGCCACCCGCTCCAGCAGGTTGCCCGACGCCCCGTGGGCAATGCCGGACAGCGTCCCCATCGAACAAGGGATGACCACCATCCCGTCGCACCGATATGAACCGCTGGCGGCCGGGCAGTTGAAGTCGCGCATGCCCCAGTAATGGAGCGCGCCGGGTGCATCCTGCTGCAGTTTTTCCCGGATCAGGGCCTCCCGGTCGTCGGTGTTCCAGTCCAGCTCGTCCCGAAATACCTGCCAGCCGGCCTCCGTGATCATCAAGTGTACGGTATGGCCGCCGCGCAGCAGTTCCCGGACAAGCCTGACGCCGTAGATGGCGCCGCTCGCCCCGGTAATGCCGACGGCCCATTTTTGTGCGCTCATGCTATCACCAGATCAATCATGGTAAACGTAAACATGACCATGCTTAATATGCCGTTCATATTGAAAAAGGCCACGTCCAGCTTGGACAGGTCTGTCGGTTTTACCAGCAGATGCTCGTAAACCAGGATGGCTCCGGAAATCAGCACGCCGACCAGGAACCAGACGGACAGGTTGGCGGTAACGTACAGGGCCAAAAGACCGATGAAAGTGATGACGTGGCAGGCCCGTGCGACCAGCAGTGCGTTGGCGATGCCAAAGCGGCTTGGCATGGAATAGAGCCCTTCCTTGCGGTCAAACTCATAGTCCTGGCAGGCGTAAATAATGTCAAAGCCGGCGGTCCAAAACATCACGGACAAAAACAGCAGAAGTCCGGTGAAATTCACCTGCCCGGTCGTCGCCACAAAGCCCCCCAGCGGTCCGAACCCGATGGCCACGCCGAGCACGAAATGGCAAAGCCATGTAAAACGTTTCGTGTACGAGTACAGAATCAGGACAAACACCGCGAGCGGCAGCAGTTTGACGGCCAGTGCGTTCAATTGGAAGGCGGCGAAAAACAATAATGCGAAGGAAGCAATAATAAAGACGACAACCTCGGCCACGGAAATCAGTCCGGCCGGAATGGCCCGGTTGGCGGTACGCGGATTTTTCGCATCGATGTACCTGTCGATCAAACGATTCAGCGACATCGCCGCGCTGCGCGCTCCCACCATGGCCACGGTCACCCAGAAAATCTCGCTCCAAGTGGGCCAGGTGTGCTCTACTACAATGTTCCCCAAGACCGCTCCCATAAAAGCAAACGGAAGGGCAAAAATCGAGTGCTCAAACTTGATCATTTCCAAAATAATTTTCAATTTGCGAAGACTCACGTGAAAACACTTCCCATCCACAGAAGGATGCCTATTGGCAAGCTATGCTTTTGTGCCGATGTGCAAAGCGGCCACACCGCCCATAAACAGTTTTACCTGAACCGGCTCCAGTCCTGCCCGTTGAAACATGCGGGCTAGTTCTCGGCTGTCTGGAAAATGGGTCAGTGACTGCGGCAGCCAGGCATACTCCTCGTATTTGTTTACCGTCCATTTGGCGATCAACGGCAGAATCTTGTAAAAGTACAGGTAGAACAATTTGCGGTACGGTAAAAACGGCGGTTTGGACACCTCCAGCGAGACCACTTTCCCGCCGGGTTTGACCACGCGCGTCATTTCGTTCAGCACCGTCTGAATATCGGGTACGTTGCGCAGCGCAAAACCGATGGTGACGAAGTCAAATGTGTTGTCTTCGTACGGGAGCTGCATCGCGTCGCCGTTCACCAGCGTGACCACGCTGTCAAGACCTTCCCGTTTCACCTTGAACGCGCCGACGTCGAGCATGTTCTGGCTGAAGTCAAGACCGACGACCCGCCCTTTTTCCCCGACCGCCTTGGCCAGCGCAATCGTCCAGTCGCAGGTGCCGCAGGCCACGTCAAGCGCCGTGTCGCCGGGTCGTATGTTCATTTGCTTCATCGTGTAATTGCGCCAGGCGATGTGGCTGCCGAAACTGATGATGTTGTTCATCTTGTCGTACTCTGCCGCGATGCTTTCAAACACGGAATGGACGTACTTCGCTTTTTCTTTCATCTGGTTCTGATTCACCTGGATTTACAACTCCTCAATGACCCGTTTCAGCCGGTTGACGCGGTGCGAGTAACGGGAGGTGATCCACGTCAGCACGTGACGGGTCTCCGGCGGATGCAGCGAACGAACCAGCTGCTCACAGATGCTCATCAGTTCCATCGCTTTTGCTTCCAGAGCCGCCGCCACCTGGGCGATCGTCGCTCCCGGTTTTTGCAACAGAAAGCGGGAGAAGCCAAAGGGAACCTGTTGTTGCCACTTTAACTGCTCCCACTCGCCCAGCATGTTCTCCACGGCCGCCGTCTCTGCAAACAGGGCCGTCCAAAACCGGCGCGTTTCTTCATTGTCCGCATACTTGTCCACGATAGCCACGTACAGCCCCGTATCGATTTCCGTCCGCAGCGTCAGGTACTCGTCGGACGACAACCGGCCGTCGCGTTCCGCCATGTACAGCTTCATTTTCGCTTCGTTTACCCGCTGGATGGCGCCCGACAGCACTTGTATCGCTTCCATTTCACCAGCTTCGGCAAGCATTTGGTAGTACCGGCTGCTGTAGTAGTCGCCGGCCAAAACGGTGAGCTGCCGGTTGCGCTCTGCCGCCAGCGAATTGTCATAGGAATTTTTCACGTTCTCGTGCATGTCAAGACCCAACTGAACAAGGGCTGTTGACATGGTGAACGTCCGCGCCCGTTCCTTGGTCATGCCCCGCTCCAGCAGAAACAGGTACAACAGCGCAAGCCGGTTTTCCGCTATGGCCGGAACATCGACATATTGTTCAACAAACGAATGGGTGATACTTTGGCAGATCTGGTCGATGATCGCTCGAACCTCGTCTACATATGTGGTCTGTTCTTTGTTCATGCGTCCTCCTCCACAAGCGGTTCAACCTGGTAGGTGCCTGTTTCCGTTCACTTTCACGTTCTCGCCGGGACCCGGCAAAAAGTCCGTCCCTACAATCATACCACACTTCTTTGGTCAGGGACTAACTCTCCGGTAAAAATAAGGGTCGATACGTACGGAAAAACGGGCTCTGATGTGCGATTCCAGATCGGCAATCTGCTCCGGCGGCGTTTCGTAGGCTGACTTGTCCTTGCGCTGGGCTTCGACGGCGATCAGGAGCTTGGGGGCAGGCGTATCGGGTTCAACTTCCAACAGGCGGATGTAGACCTGCTCCACATTTGCAGTCAACCGAAACAGATCGCGCACCAAGACGTAAAAATCGCGGTATACAAGCGGCAGTTCCGCACGCTGACCGGAGGAAACGGCCAAATCGACATGAACCGACGGATTTTCCCATTTTACACGCTTAATATTATAATGAGTCGACATGAAAGTAAATAAATCCACCACATTTTGCTCGCTCAGATCGACCGGGCGAGACGCCTGGAACGCGGGTATGTCGGGTTGGTTCCAGGTCACCCCGGGAACAAGCGACAGCGTGAGAGCGAGCAGCGTGGAGACGGCAATGGCGGCCAGCAGCCTGCGAGGCATGAGACATCCCTCCTCACCACCATTGTACAAAACAAAAAAGCAGGCTATGCCTGCTTTTACTCCGACGTTTCGATCACGCCGTGGTGAGTGTAGATCACTGCTTTGCCGCGCACCTTGATGGCGGACGTGTGTTCCGTGAACTGGGCGATCATTACCTCGCCCTTGTCCAGCTTTTCCGTGTGGTGAAAACGCGTGTCGGAACCGCGTGTCAAGCCGATGACGTGAACGCCGTTTTCCTTTGCTTTGACGACAAAGTAGTCTTGCTGCGTATAGGGGGACTGTGCCACCTTGTTTCCTCCTTACCCTGCTGAACTGCTACCCCTATGATGTCCCGCCGCTGTTCAACCGTTGCATGATTTTCGCAACGTAGCGCTGGGTCTCACGAGGCAGTTGATCGTACCGGGCTTCCAGCTCTTCGTCGGTGTCGATGCCCAAGCGGTCAATCCGACCGGGACCCGCATTGTAGGCGGCCAGGGCGACCTTCACATTTCCGTCGTACTTATCGAGCAGGCTGCGCAGGTACCTGGTGCCCCCCGCCAGATTTTCATCGGGGTTGTATGCGTTTCGCACGTGCATCGCCCGCGCCGTGCTGTCCATCAACTGCATCAGCCCTTTTGCCCCTGCACGGGAAACGGCATTGGGGTTAAAGTTGGACTCTGCCCGAACCACTTCCCTGACCAGGTTTTCATCCACCCCGAACGTGCGGGCGACATCGCTGATTTTGTTTAAGATAGACTGTCGGCTGACGGATGTGTTCGCCGTCTTCTCCGCGTCGCGCGGCATCGCCTCGCCGAAGGCCCGGTCAAACTCCCAGTCGGGAGAGCCGTCCAGTTCGGCCAGTATCTCTTCGGCGGCAATGACACGTTGACCGCTGGCCAGTTCCGCCTGCAGCAGGTCGGCAAACTGCGCGTCCCCGGCGAGCGGATCGAGAGACGTGCCCGTACCTGCGATCCGGGGCTGCGTTGTGATGGGGAGATATGGCTGAAACGATACGGACATCTTCATTCGGGAACAACCTTTCCTCGCTTGTCTTCATTTCTCATTATAGGAAAGAAAAATCAGGAAGCCAATAGCCAATTTGGCAGGAAAGCAAAAACGTCTCCGCCGGATGATTCCAGCAGAGACGTTTTGCTTGATATGGTCGGAATGCAGGGATTTGAACCCTGGACCTCACCCACCCCAAGGGTGCGCGCTACCGGACTGCGCCACATCCCGACGTAACATTCTTGTGCGGAACAACGACTATTATAAGGGAAGCATACCCAATCTGGCAAGAGAATCATGGAAAAAAACGTGCAATAATTTGCGTACATGCCGAGCCGTTCCGTTTCCGCGACATGCGCACACAGCTGAGGCTGTTTCAACCCGAAAACAACAACGCCTCTCGTGCCAAACTGCTTGGACAAGAGGCGTTCTTCCATGATAGAAGTAGATGGTCGGAATGCAGGGATTTGAACCCTGGACCTCACCCACCCCAAGGGTGCGCGCTACCGGGCTGCGCCACATCCCGACTGTACATCTGTACTATACAATATTTTAACCAGGGTGTCAATACCTTTCCGTCTTATTTCTACTTCCAAGTTATGCACGTTATGTACGTATGAGACTGAATACTTCTGCACGCGCTGCTGCGTCATGGGCAAAGATGCCGCGCACCGCAGAGGTCACCGTTTTGGAACCCGGCTTTTTCACTCCGCGCATGGTCATGCACATATGCTCCGCTTCCACGACTACAACCACGCCGTGCGGGTCCAGCTTGCGGACGATCGCGTCAGCTACGGTCGAGGTAATGCGCTCCTGCAGCTGCGGTCTGCGGGCTACCGCTTCGACGGCCCGAGCCAGCTTGCTCAAGCCCACCACGCGGCCGCCGCGAGGGATGTACGCAACATGAGCCTTGCCGAAGAAGGGCACGAGATGGTGTTCGCACATGGAGTAGAACGGTATGTCTTTTACCAGCACCATCTCTTCGTGGTCTTCGCTAAACACGGTTTCGAAGAACTCTTCTTCGTTTACCCTCATGCCTTCAAAGACTTCCGCGTACATCTTCGCCACCCGTTTGGGCGTATCCAGCAATCCGTCCCGATCCGGATTGTCACCGATTGCTTCGATGATCATGCGGACCGCTTGTTGAATTTTCTCCAGATCGACCTCTTTCAATGACAAAACCTCCCTCTCCAGCGGATGAAACAAGCCCATCTTATCACATTCCCCAGAAAAAAACAAAACGATCCACATATCGTGAAGCATCTGAGAACGTGAAAAAAATCCACATTTCATCAATGTGGATTTTTATGTAAGAGTTTCGTTAACCGATGTAACGATTACTTGATGGAGTCCTTGAGTTGTTTACCAGGCTTGAATGCCGGTACCTTGCTGGAAGCGATCTCGATCTCTTCGCCGGTTTGCGGGTTGCGACCTTTACGAGCCGCACGCTCGCGAACTTCGAAGTTACCGAAACCAATCAGTTGTACTTTCTCTCCGTTTTTCAGTGCTTCCGCAATTGCATCAAGAACTGCATCAACAGCTTTGGTAGCATCTTTCTTGGTGAGTTCGGTGGTCTCAGCCACTTTTGCAATCAGTTCAGTTTTATTCATTTCTTTTCACCTCCCCTCAATGTGCGCCACATCGTTGGTATTACTACTTTTCTTAACCGAAACCAATCGTTTTATACACATGATTGGGTGTTTTTACCGCTCTGACAAGCATATAGTAATACACTGTTCCCGCAAATTCAAGCCCCCTCCTGTCGAATTTAAGCGAAATCCAAGAAAAAAAGGCTTCCCGTCCCGCCGGGAGCCTCTGTTTGCCCTGCCTTTCGTAGGACTTCACGCCCGATTTTTCGCTTACAGAATGATTGCGATAAGTCCGCCCGATCCTTCGTTGATGATCCTCCCCAAGGTCTCCTGCAGCTTGTAGCGGGCGTTGTCCGGCATCATCGTGATCTTGGCCTGGATGCCTTCCCGCACGATGGAATGCAGTGAGCGGCCAAAAATGTCCGAGTTCCAGATCGACAGCGGGTCTCTGTCGAAGTCCTGCATCAGATAGCGGACCAGTTCTTCGCTCTGCTTTTCGGTGCCGATGATCGGCGCGAATTCCGACTCCACGTCGACGCGAATCATGTGAATCGACGGAGCCGTCGCTTTCAGGCGCACACCGAAACGCGGTCCTTGGCGAATCAATTCGGGTTCGTCCAAGGTCATCTCGTGCAGCGACGGTGCGGCGATGCCGTAGCCGGTCGTCCGGACCATGTGCAGCGCCTCCGCCACCTGATCGTACTCCCGCTTGGCATGGGCAAATTCCTGCATGATTTTCAGCAGGTGATCCTTTCCGTTGATTTCGACGCCGACGATTTCCATCAGGATACGGTCGTACAGTTCGTCCGGCGCGTACAGGTCGATTTCGGCAATCCCTTGCCCCATGTGCATTCCGGCCAGAGTTGCCCGTTCTACAAAATCGTACTCGTTGAAATAGCTGACGACCCGGTCCACGTCGCGCAGGCGGCGAATGTCCTTCACTGTCTCCCGTACCGCTTCTTCGTAGTTTTGGCGCAGCCAGTGTCCATTTTCCAGTACCATTACCCAGCTGGGCAGATTCACGTTTACCTCGTGCACAGGGAATTCGAACAGCACTTCCCGCATCAAAAGCAGGATTTCATTTTCCGTCATGTGGTCCACAGACAGGGCCAGCACCGGTACGTCGTATTTCTCCTGCAGTTCCATCCGCAGGGCTTGCGTCTCTTCCGAACGGGGGCGGGTGGAGTTGACCAGGATGACAAACGGCTTGCCGACTTCCTTCAGTTCGGCCACGACCCGTTCTTCCGCTTCGATGTAACTGCTGCGTGGAATCTCCGCAACGCTCCCGTCCGTGGTGACGACAATTCCGATGGTGGAGTGTTCCTGAATGACCTTGCGCGTTCCCACTTCAGCCGCTTCCTCGAATGGAACCGGCTCCTCGTACCACGGCGTGTTGACCATGCGCGGGCCGTTTTCGTCTTCAAAACCCTTCGCGCCCTGCACAGTATAACCGACGCAGTCGACGAGCCGAACGTTGATGCTGAGCCCTTCCGTCACGTTTACCTGTACAGCCTGATTCGGAACAAATTTGGGTTCCGTCGTCATGATTGTTCGGCCGGACGCGCTCTGCGGCAGTTCATCCGTGGCGCGTATCCGCTCCGCCTCCGACTGGATGTTGGGAATGACGACCTGTTCCATGAATCGTTTGATAAACGTCGATTTTCCCGTCCGGACAGGTCCCACGACGCCCAGGTAAATATCCCCACCCGTCCGTTCGGCAATGTCTTTAAAGATGTCGACTCGTTCCACCATCGATGACCTCCTCCTATTTGTCTATTGATACACTATGACCATTTTTCCGAATTATCCCTGACCGTCAGTATTTTCCCGAGAATCTCGTACTAGAATCGTGGACAATACATGTATATGTGCGCCCCGCCGCGCTAGAACAAAAAAAATAACCGCCCGGACCTGCGGAAAACGACTCCCCTGCAGACAGCAGTCTGTGCAGCCGGGAATCATCCGCATCAAGTCGGGCGGGATTTATTCACATGAGAAAGGCGGATGCAGGAGCAAGCCGCCTGTGCGCCTTTTTACAGTTTCTGCAGGCGGGGTTCGCCGTCCACCAGTTCGTAGGGAAACGACTTGGCCGGGACGAACATGGAATGACGCGCCATCACGTACCGCGGGTCGGTATTCTCCATGACCTCCGCTTTTTTGCTGCGCAGGATGTTGGCGATGTCGGCAGCGTAATCGATGCCAACTTCACCTTTGGCATTCATGACGAGCGGGAGCAGATAGTTGCCTTCCGTCGACATGACTTGCACGTCCTGCATGGACATCTTCTGAAAATCGATGGAGTAATAGCCGTTGCCGAGATCAGCTTTGATCGGCAGCTTGCCGTAATTCCGCACGAAGTTGTTGACGGCGCTCTGCACGTCGGCCACTTTGCTGACAGCGCCCAAATGAATCAGCCGAACGGTTGGCTTGGTTTCCACATCGATCAGCACGTACTTGTATACGCCGCCTTTTTCAAACGAGTTGCCCGGCGCATCCGGCAGGTATTTGGGCATCATTTTGCGAAAATCGAGCTCGTACTTCTCGAAGATCGGCGTATCCGCCGGTTTCGTCACAATCGGCAGCACGCCCGTGTCTTGTTGGTACTGTTCCACCGCTTTTTGCGTTGCCTCCAGATAAAATTCGCTGGGAATCTGGTTCTCCATTTTCCGTTCTTCCGGATACAGGCAACCGCCCAGCAGGACAGACAAGACCGCCAGCATTACCGGCAGCCGCAACGCAGTGTGCCATGTTTGCCACATCACCTGTTACACCTCTTGCTACCATTCTTCTTGCTGGGCGCGCTGCGACTCCAGCGCCGCCCGAACGACCGACTTCCATCGGCTCTCCGGGATACGCACCGTGCAGTCCTGCCCGGTGGTTTTCGCCTGACAGGCCAGCCGGATGCCTTTGCGGATATCATCTTCCGGCATCTTGCGCCGCTCCAACGGCGACGGTTCAGACAAGCGTCCGCTTTCCACGATGATGCGGCACATCAGGCAGGAAGCGTGTCCGCCGCACCGCTGCGGGATGACGACCCGCGCCGCCATGGCTGCACTTGTGACCAGTTGGCCCGGCCGCGTCTTTACGCTTTTTCCCGAGGGCAAAAACGTCAGTTTTCCCACGCTGTCAGCCCCCTGTCAATACGGACGGTGCGCCAATGTCACGCGCCCCTGTCTGACTATTTGGATTTGGCAGCCCAGACGGTACCCTTCCGCTCGCTCTGCCTTGCGAAGCCGCAGCTTCTCCTCCTTTGTCACTTCATTGAGGCAGTCGGCTCCTTCCTGCACCAGCGTCCGGCACTGGGCACATATTCCCCGCTCACAGGCGTATCCCCACCCCAGCTTGTGCCGTTTGGCGATGGACACGATTGTCACATCGGTTTCCACGGGCAGTTGATGGGTGCCGGTGCGGGAGATCAATGTCAGTTGCCCCATCGCGTACCCTCCTTCATGCAAAAATCACTATTAGAATCATTACGAATACAGCCAGCAGCATCAAAAATGCGACTGTCTTCAGCAGGAACGACACCAGGCCGTTTTTCGTCTTGCGCGCATAGAGCACCATGAAATTGCATACGAACATCAGCGCGATGGCGATCAGCGAGATGTTCATCTTGGTCATTGGATCGATAGGCATATGTACGACAGCATCCTTTTTTCCGTTTTTGAAATAGTATACCATACTTCTTGTTCTGCCGCTCCCGTCCGGTGAACCTCACTCTAGACGTTCGCATAGACTATCGTGATGAATCCGCCTATTGGAGGGATGGCTGATGACCACTCGGAAATGGCGTAATCCCTACGCTCCCATACCGAGCAGAAAACTGAGCGACAAGGTGCAGGAGGTGTCGCTCGCCGTCACGCCGCGAAAGACGGTGCCGGAAGTGACCGACCTGCGCTCGTCTGTTTCGCGGATGCGCAGCAACATCAAGGGGATCAGCAGCACGATCCGCCAGGTCGAAGAAACGATGGATACGCTGTACGGCGCGATGCAGCTCTTTGAAAGACTGGGAAAACGCTCGGCGGAGGCGGCGGATACGGAAAAGCCCGCCGGCAAACGGCAGTCTGCGGAGACAAGCAGCCCGGCCAACGAAGCGGCCGAAGGCAACAACGGGGGCGGCAATCTGCTGGGAAACATCGACATCAACCAGCTTCTCAGCCTGCTGCAATCCCCGCTGGTGCAAAGCCTGCTGAACCAGACGGCAAACGGTGCCGCGAAACGAAAAAAAGAGGGATGACATCCCTCTTTTTTTCTTGAATCTGTAGGCCAGCCATGTCCCTGTAGAGCCATGATTGTTCCTAGTCATACTGTATGACGTTTTGCGCAACAGGGAACGGGCATAATCGCCCAAATCGCTTACTTCAGCAATTTGCTGAGCGAGGACAGGTCGCTGAGGTTGATCTCCTGGTTGCGGAACATCTGCACGACCTTGTCTTCCTGCTCTTCGTTCAAGGTTTTGCCGTTCAATGCGGCGAGCGATCGGATTACGTGGCGCAGTTTGGCCTCGTCCTCAAAGTCGTCTCGCGTAAAATTGCTGGCCAGCGTGCGCAGCCTGCCCTCATCCACGTTTCCTCCTGCTTTTGCCAGCAACCGTTCCAATAAACGATACGACACGTTTTTGCTCATCCCTTCAGCTCCTCCTTACGGCTTAGGCAATACTGCCACATCAATAACGTATGTACAGGAGCCTAATATGGTGAGCGAACGTCCGTGACTTTACACGCCAAACGGCCCGAGGTATTCCATTTCGCGCGTGCGGCCGCGTCCCATCAGTTCTTCCACGCCCTGACGGGGCGACTTGCCTTCAAATAAAATCCCGTACAGCACCGAGGCGATCGGCATGTCCACCTGATTGCGGCTGGCCAGCGCGTACGCGGCTTTGGTCGTGCGCACGCCTTCCACCACCATGCCCATCTGCTCCAGCACCTCGTCCAGCGGTTTTCCCTGGCCAAGCAGATATCCGGCCCGCCAGTTGCGGCTGTGCTTGCTCGTGCAGGTGACGATCAGGTCGCCCACGCCGGCCAGTCCGGCAAACGTCAGCGGCATGGCGCCCAGTTTGATACCAAGCCGGGTAATTTCCGCCAGGCCGCGGGTGAGCAGCGCTGCTTTGGCGTTGTCGCCAAATCCCAGCCCGTCGGACATCCCCGCTCCCAGCGCGATGATGTTCTTCAGGGCCCCGGCAATCTCCGCTCCGACCAGGTCGGGGTTGGTATAGACGCGGAAATACGCGTTCATGAACAGGTCCTGTGCGCGCAGCATGCGGTCCTCGCAAGCGGAAGCGACGACTACCGTGGTCGGCGACCGGCGCACCACTTCCTCTGCATGGCTCGGTCCTGTCAGCACAACGACTCCTTTGCCGATCGGCTCGGGCACTTCCTCGCCGATCACCTCCGTCATGCGCTTCAAACTCTCCAGTTCAAAGCCTTTGGCGGCGTGAATCAGCAGCACATCCGGACGCAAAAATGGCGCAAGCTCGCGCGTCACCTGCCGCATCGCGTGCGAGGGGACGGCCAACAGCACAACCGGTTTGTCCGACACGACCTCCCGCAGATCGACCGAGGCACGAATCCCGGGTGACAGCATTACGCGCGGCAGGTATTTTTCATTGGTATGACGGGTATTGACCTCGTCGGCCAGTTTCGGATCGCGCACCCAGACGTTTACGCGATGGCCGTTATCCGCCAAGACCGAGGCCAGCGCCGTACCCCAACTGCCGGCGCCGATAACAGCAACATCCTGACTCACATGATTCCCTCCACGTTACCTTACTGCAGATTGCGCTGGGACGGTTCCCCCAGTTTGCGCTCTCTGCCTGCAAGAAGATTTTGGATATTGTTGTAATGGCGGACGTAGGCGAAGACAGCAAGGGCAATGCTGACCCAGACGAACGCCATGTCCTTGGCGAGAAAATACAGACACACCGGCAGTAGTGTCACAAACACGAGCGAACCCAGCGACACATATCGCGTCAGAGCAATGACCACAACGGTGACGATGACCGAGATGAGAAAGGCCAACGGAGAGAAGCCCAGTGCCACACCCAGCGTGGTGGCGATACCCTTCCCCCCGCGAAATCCGTAATAGACAGGCCAGTTATGCCCGACGATGGCAAACAGCCCGGACATCGCGTACGCCGTCGGATCGCCGTTTGTCAGCAGGTGCGTGATGCCCATCGCGGCCAGTCCCTTCAGCGCGTCCAGGACCAGCACGACGACGGCCGGTCCTTTTCCCAGAACGCGCAGGGTATTGGTCGCGCCTGCGTTTCCGCTGCCGTGGGCGCGAATGTCAATGCCCGCAATCTTTTTGGCAATAAGATAACTGAAGCTGATCGAGCCGATCAGGTAACTGATCACCCAGGACAAAAACAGCATGTTGTTTCCTCTCCCTATGTTTTTTTGCGCGTCCAAATCCGGATCGGCGTGCCTTCGAAGACAAACGCCTCCCGTATTTTGTTTTCAATGTAACGCTCATAGGAGAAATGCATCAGTTCCGGGTCGTTGACAAACAGAATGAAGGTTGGCGGTTTGACGGCCGCCTGGGTCGCGTAGTTGATTTTCAGCCGCTTGCCCCGGTCCGACGGCGGCGGTGTCATGATCGTCGCGTCCGTGATCAGATCGTTCAGCACCGATGTGGAGACGCGCATCGAATGCGCTTCCGCCACCTGGTTGACTTTCGGCAAAATCGTGTGAATCCGCTGCTTGGTTTTGGCCGAGACAAACAGAATCGGCGCGTAATCCAGATACTTGAACTCTTCCCGGATCAACTCGGTGAAGCGAAGCATCGTCTTGTCGTCCTTTTCGACCGCATCCCATTTGTTGACAACGATAATCACGGCGCGGCCTGCTTCGTGGGCGTACCCGGCGATCTTCTTGTCCTGCTCGATAATGCCTTCTTCCCCATTCAGGACGACCAGCACGACATCCGACTCTTCGATCGCCTTCATCGCCCGCATCACGCTGTATTTTTCCGTCGTTTCATATACTTTGCCCCGTTTGCGCATCCCGGCAGTGTCGATCAAAATGTAGTGCTGCCCGTCGCGCTCAAACGGCGTGTCGATGGCATCCCGCGTCGTGCCGGCCACATCGCTGACGATGACGCGCTCTTCACCAAGGATCGCGTTGGTGAGTGAAGATTTCCCTACGTTGGGCCGCCCAATGATGGCGATGCGGATTACGTCGTCGTCCCGCTCTTCTTCCTCTCCTCCCGGGAAGTGCTTCACCACCTCTTCGAGCACGTCGCCCAAGCCAAGCCCGTGACTGCCGGAAACAGGGAATGGATCGCCCAGTCCCAGCGTGTAAAAGTCGTAAATGTCAGCACGCATGTCCGGATTGTCGATCTTGTTGACGATCAAAACGATCGGCTTCCCGGTGCGGTTCAGCATGCGCGCCAGTTCCTGATCGGCATCGGTTACGCCGGCGCGGCTGTCGGTCACCATCAGGATGACGTCTGCCTCGTCGATGGCCAGTTCCGCCTGGTGGCGCATTTGTGTGAGAATTGCGTCGGTCTCACCAAATTCGATGCCGCCGGTATCGATGACGTGGAAGTAGCGGTTCAGCCATTCCCCCTTCCCGTACAGGCGGTCGCGGGTCACGCCCGGCTTGTCCTCCACGATGGCGATGCGCTCACCGACCAATCGGTTAAAGATCGTGGACTTGCCCACGTTGGGTCTACCCACAATGGCTACCACTGGCAATCCCATAGTTGACAACACTCTCTCTCATATCTGTTTTGACTAGCTAATCATACCACACTCTAGTTGTGACGAACAACGATCAGCGTCTCGTCATCCAACTCGTGCACCATCGCGTCCATCACTTTTTCCAGTGTAAAAGCCGTCTGCTGCATCCGCTCCCGGCTGGGAACGACAAAGACGGGAACGCCCCCGGCGACGTGCTCTTTGTTGGTGGTAACCACTGCTACGATTCTGGCGGACATGCACTACCCTCCTTGTTCGACCGGCTGTACCTCATTCGGCATGCGATAGACGCTCTCCAGAATCGGCACCGCTTCTATGACCGCTTTGGCCCGCTCGCGGCTAGGAACCTGCGGCAGCAAGAACACGCCCAAGCGCCCTGTCTCCAGATCCCGTTTCACCAGCGGTGTGAGTGACGGCTCTCCCTCGTCGGTATACACCCCCATCTGCGTCGCCACGTCGTGCAAAATCGCCTGCCGCTGACCCGGATGGGCAATGGAGACGGAGGCGTTGTCATCCTTGGGCACCAGAATGAAACCCATGCCCCGTTTTTGAATCAGTTCCTGGGCCTCCTTCAGGCCGACGTTCATGATGTATATGTCGCCTACGTACAGGTTTTTCCCCTCTACCCGCACGTCAGTCGGCTGCACCTCCACGATGCTGCCGAGGGTTTGGCCGGATTTGAGCAGGCGGGAGATGACCAGTGCCGCGATCCCCACCAGGCAGCCTCCCCACCAGTTGAACAGCACGGTGGCAAACGTCGTCAACAGTGAGGTGAAAATGACCAGGTAGTTGCGCCCTTCAAACACCATCGCAATTCCCTCGATGTACGGTCCGCCCCGGGGCACCAGCTCCCGCTTGTCGATCTCCGTCAGCGTCGTCCGCTCCATGTTGCGGACATCGCGAAACTGTTGGGCCGCTAAGGTCAGAAAGGTGACCGCAGTGTAGTCCTGCTTCAGCAGCGACGGCACGGCCAGCGCCCCCAGCGCAGACGCGATCACCCCCAGGGAGATGTGGATGATCTTGCCGTGGGGAAAGGTCGGATACTGCCGGTAATCTGTGCGAAGCAGATACAGCCGGCAGAGAATGCCAAAACTCAGCCCTATCGCGAGCGGAATGATGTACTCATTGGCAAGCAGTTCTCGAAACATCGGCATCACCTGTGCGTATCGGAATGGGACGTTTCTGTCTCCCGGTATCCAAACAGTCGTCTGACGGCTGCCAGTGTCGATCCGGTCAGACTCCAAAGCGAGACAGCGCTCCACAACAGATCTTGCGCATAGCCGCCGCCGATCTCACAGGTTCCCGACAGCTTCCACACATACAGTGCATACAGCACATCGGCACCGGGAAGGGAGACGGCGAGCAAATAGAGGCGGGCCAGTCCGCGGCGAGCGATGGCAAACACGGCCAGCACCGCCGCTGTTGGCAGGAGGACCGCTTCGTCCCACACCTGCAGAACCGGGTCGGTAAAAAAGAGCCAGCGCAACCAGAACAGTGCCAAGCCTGCAGCGGCACCAGCCAGCAAATAGAGGCGTCGTTTCTCTTTGGCCAACCGTCCGTACAACCAACCGCCGCAAAGAAGAGGCAGAATCGTTCCGCTGAGGCTGACCTGCACGGGCAGAAACGTGATCTGCCAGCTGACAAACGAGCATGCGAGAAACGCGGCGAGCACAGCCAGGGTGCCCGCGCGCGACACGCCCCAACGTTTCAGCGGCCGGTCGAAACTGCCCATCCAGACGAGACAGAGAAAACACCACTGGATGAGGATCGCAAGCGTTCCCTCGTTCATGTCCATCTCCTCACGTTGCGGATGTCTTCCAAAGTATGCCTCATCTGGCGATCTTTCATGAGCCAATCAAAACGGTTCCTCGTCCCGGCGGGCATAACGCTCCGGTTTGCAGCCGCGCAGCCGCGCCCGCTCCGCCGTCACGCCCGTGATCAATACCGGCACCCGCCGCAATTCAATCAGCTCCGACACACCCAGCGCCGTCATCGCCACCCGCAGTTGATGATGCCAGGCATCGACAGCGGCAAGGCACCCCTCCAGCGGCACGTTCGTCACCAGGCGCAACAGGGCACCCGCCACGCCCACGGCGGAAGCTCCCAACGCCAGCGCCTTGGCCGCATCCAGCCCGTGCCGAATCCCGCCTGTTGCGATCAGACGGACCCCATCCAGGCGGCAGTTATCCGCTTCCAGCAGGCTCTCCGGCGCAGACAGCCCCCAGCTTTCAAACATGGTCAGCGGCGCAGAATGGCGCTGATTTTCCACTTTGGCAAAATTGGTGCCGCCCCTGCCGCCCACGTCGATGATCGAGACACCGGCGGAGGCCAGCTGCTCGATCGTGCGGCGGGACATGCCAAACCCCACTTCCTTGACAATCACCGGCACCCCGAGCGCCTCGCGAATCGCGCGAATCCGTTCCAGATAGCCGGTAAAATCGCGGTCTCCTTCCGGCATCAATAGTTCCTGCATGACGTTGAGATGAATCTGCAGACCGTCGGCGCGAATCATCTCCACCGCACGCTGAGCCTCTTCCACCGTCGCTTCCGCCCCCAGATTGGCAAACACGATGCCGTCCGGATTTTCCCGACGCACCACCGCATAGCTCTCCACCACGGCCGGATCGCGCAGCGCCGCCATTTGCGAGCCTACGGCCATCGCCAGTCCCTTTTCCCGGGCGACGATCGCCAGCAGCCGGTTGATCTCGGTGACGGCAGCCGCTCCCCCAGTCATCGCATTGATCAGGAAAGGGGACGAGAGACGAAACGGAGGGATATCCGCTTCCACTTTCGTGTTACCATAACATATATTCGGTAAACTATTTGGCACAAACGACAGGTCGTCCCAGGCGTTTCTGTTTGCTTCCGCCGTCGCCAATGCGTACTCGATATGCTCCACTTTTCGCTTCGATCGCTCCATGTCCGCCTCCCGTATCACTAGCCCTCCTCGTCCGTCATGGGCAATGCCCACGGCGGAATGGATCTATATAGACCTATAAAAAAGGGATACGCCTGCGCGTATCCCCTCGGTATTTACTTCAATTTTTCTTTCAGATCGCCAAACAGTTCGCCCAGCGTAACGCCCAGCGGCTGGTTGTTTTCCTGCTGGAACTGCTGTTGTTCCCGCTTGCTGGCACGCTCCGCCTGCTCGGCGCGCTCCTCTTCGACAGCGCGAATGCTGAGGCTGACGCGCTGCTCGGAGGGAACGACATCCAGCACTTTCACCTGCACCTCTTGGCCTTCCTTCAGCACTTCACCCGGCGTTGCGACGCGGCGGTTGGCGATTTGCGAGATGTGCACCAGTCCCTCGATGCCCGGAGCGATTTCCACAAAAGCGCCGAAGGAGACGAGGCGTTTTACGGTGCCGGTCACAATATCTCCCCGCTTGAACTGTTCGCCCACCGTTGCCCAGGGACCAGGCTGTGTCTCCTTGATGCTCAGGCTGATTCGCTCGTTTTCCTTGTCAACTTTCAGCACTTTTACCTGCACCTTGTCGCCTTCCTTGACGACGTCGGACGGTTTTTCCACGCGGTGCCAAGCCAGTTCGGACACGTGCACCAGACCGTCTACACCGCCGATGTCGACGAACACGCCGAAATCAGTCATGCGCTGTACGGTTCCCTCCAGCACCTGACCCGGCTGCAGGCGTTCCAGTACGGCTTGTTTTTGCTGTTTTGCTTCTTCTTCCAGCACCGCTTTGTGAGACAGGATCACTTTGTTCTTTTCCTTGTCCATCTCCACCACTTTCAGCCGCAGCGTCTTCCCTTTGTAATCAGAAAAGTCTTCCACGAAGTGGCGTTCCACCATGGAGGCCGGAATGAAGCCACGCACGCCTACGTCTACGACGAGACCGCCTTTCACAACTTCCTTGATTTCGGCTTCAATGATTTCTCCGGATTCCATCTTTTTCTCCAGGTCCGCCCACGCTGCTTCCATGGCGACGGCTTTCTTGGATACGACCAGTTCTTCTTTCTCGTCGTTCAGCTTCAGCACCTTTACGTCAAAGGTGTCGCCAACCGAAACCACGTCGGATACCTTCTCCACGTGCAGCGGAGAGAGCTCGCTGATCGGAATCAGGCCGTCGTATTTGTAGCCTACGTCTACCAAAGCCTGTTTGTCTTCCACCTTGGTGACGGTAGCCTTCACTACATCCCCTACGGAAATGGTTGTTGCATCCGTCAGGCTTACGTTGCTTTCTTCCATCATGAATAAAACCTCCTTAAATACCATCCAGTCCCATGCTGTCTAAAAAGAAGCGGGAGCAGTATATTTTTAACTACCGCCGGTAGGCTAGCAGTTAGTTGACAAGCCAAGAAGTTCCAGCAGATTTAGTATTCTACCCTTTGTTATTTCTATACCGACTCACGATGAACGGTGCTGATCGAGAAGTGACTGAATATGAGCCATGATCAGGTCGGTAGTCTCCTTGAGGGTATCGGACCCCGGTTTTGCTGCACGCTGCGCGGACAGGTCGATGGGCGGGCCGTACACGATTTTGATCGGGCGGAACCATTTGTAGTTGCCGATAATCGCCACCGGTATGACCACGGCCTCCGATTTCAGGGCAAACATGGCCGCTCCTGGCATGCCCGGTCCCAGTTTCCCCGTTTTGCTGCGGGTCCCTTCCGGAAAAATTCCAAAGATTTTTCCATCTTCCAGCAGCTTGAGGGCGGTGCGGATGGCAGCGCGGTCGCCAGCCCCCCGCTTGACGGGAAAAGCGCCAAACTTGGTGATGAAGTAGGAGAGGATCGGTATGCGGAACAGCTCCTCTTTTGCCATAAAGTGCACCGGTCGGTCAATTCCCGCACCCAAAAGGGGCGGGTCCCACAGCGAGATGTGATTGGCACAGAGAATAACAGGGCCTTTCTTAGGTATATGTTCAGCGCCGATTACTTGCCAACGAAAGATGATGGAAAATAAGGCGCGGAACAGGCTGTGAAAAAAACGATACGTCCTCACTGTATCGACTCACCCGACCGTTCGCAAATTTTCAAGATTTGCTCCACGACCTGTTCGATCGTCATCCCTGTCGTGTCCACCAGCACAGCGTCCGCCGCCTGGCGCAGGGGAGCCGCTTCCCGCTCCATATCCCGCTTGTCCCGTTCGGCGATCTCCGCTTCCAGCGTAGCCAGATCGGTTTGGAGCCCCTTCGCCAGCAGTTCTTTCAACCGCCGCTCGGCACGTTCCCGGGTAGAAGCAGTCAGGAAAATTTTTACATCGGCATCCGGCAGCACGTGGGTGCCGATGTCCCTCCCGTCCATGACGACGTTGCCGCCTGCTGCCATTTGACGCTGCAGCACCAGCATCTGCTCACGTACGGACGGGTAGCTGGCGACGATGGACGCGTACTGGCTCACTTCGGGCGTGCGGATCTGGTCGGTGATGTCCTGGCCGTTCCAGAATACGCGCTGGCTGTCGCGTTCCCGTTCGAGCCGGATGTCGCTTGACCGCAGCAGTTCGGATACCGCTGCTTCGTCGTCGATCGGAATGCGGTTGTTCAGCACTGCCCACGCCAGCGCCCTGTACATCGAGCCCGTGTCGATATACAAGTACGCCAGCCGTTTTGCCACCTGTTGAGCAACGGTGCTTTTCCCCGCCCCGGCCGGACCGTCGATTGCAATGTTCATTTTGTTCTCACCTGCTATGTATGAAAGTCCTGGAAGAAATGTAGAAAAATAGAAACAAGAAAAGCTTCTGTCGAAGCCCCATTCGCGTCGTCGCCACTCTATGTTATCTTTAATAGTACCATAGTATGGAAGCACGCGCAAACCTTTAGGGGCGTCCGGGCACCCCCTCCAGCCAATGGGTCTCCACGAAAAAGGCGCGAACCGGTTCGAACTCGATCAGCAATTCCCCGCACGCCAGCATGATAACGCTGATGACGATCAGCGCCATGATTCCCTTTTCCACGCGCCGCGAGAATCGGCAATAACGCGAGTCGAAGTCGTTGGCCATCGGGGATCATCCTTCTCTCGTTGCCATCAATCGAGTACACCTTTTTTCCGCCAATCAAGCTGCCGTTCGTAACAGGCGCGGACAATTTTCGCCCGGTCCGCTTCGCTGATCTGCACAAACTTTCCGGAGATCCACTGATGCAGACCCTTTTCCTCTGCGGGATTGCAGCGGACGATTTCCACCACGCCATAAGCGTGCTGTACTTGTCCGTTTTTTCCGGGCAGTGCCATCCACACCTGCAGACGATCTTTTACCTGCAGCCGATAGGATGCTTCGCACGTAAACGAGATGCCGCCCCCGCTCAGATTAATCGTCCGCGTAAGGAAATGATAGCGCCGAACAGGGTCTGTCGTTTTGACGGCAATTTCCACCGCCGTGTTGATGCGCAGGTAACTGCGCCGCTGTGTTCGTTTCACCGCGGTTTTTTCCGGCTTCCTGATCAACAGGACGGGAATGTTTTCGCTTTGCCTGCCGTTGATGACAGTGCGGAACTCATAGCGGGAACCGTCATCGCCTATGTACCACACGTTGCATTCGGTCCCTGCAGGAAAGGGGCCGGTTCTGCCCGTTGCCTCACTGATTGGAAGCTCGATGACGATGTGTTCCTCCGTCAGATCGGCGACCCGGGTCTTGAACGTCTGGCCGTTTCGCTCTTCGGAAGCGTGGACAAGGCTCAATCGGAGTGTTTGTCCAATTCGTGGCAGCTTCATGTACGGAATGTTCCCCCTTTTCTCCTCACCTGTTTATTATAACCTGTTTTCTTTGGAAACGGCAAATAGGGAAAGCCGGACATCCCCCGTCTTTCCCTATTTCGATGGGGCAGAGGATTTATCCCGCCTCTCCCTCTGCACCGGTGTCCATTTTGATGATGTCTTCCTCATCTCCGGTCAAGGCGTTGATGTAAACCGTGTAGGTGCTGTCCTCATACGTCCCGGTGATTTCCCAGCACAGCACGTCTCGGCCGTCGTCCTTGCTCTCGATCAAGGCCAAACGCTGACTTTTCACATTGACGGCGGGATTCACCCTGGCTCTTGCCTGTTCCTTGGTCACGCGCGGCGCGGGCAGCTTGCGCGGCTTGTGATTGAACAGGTATTCGGCCGCATTGAATGCGATGACGGAGCCGTTGTCCAGCGCCGTTTTGACCGTGACGGCATCGGGGTTGAGGCGCACCCCGTTTTGCTCCGGCACGAAGGTAAAGATGCCGATTCTGTCATAGGTGTCGCTTTCCGACACCACCATGTTGCCGAACCCGTGATCCCGCAAAAACTTGCGCGCGCTTTCCTCCGCTTCGTCCAGACTGATGCGTTCTTCGCCGACTTCCCGTTCGTTCATCATCCAGACAACTTTTCCGCTCCGTTTGGTCACATCCAGGTTGATCGGGGCGCCCGCTTTCTTGGAGGTTATCCGGACGCTGTAGGCGGTGTACCCTTCGGCCTTGCCGTTATCGTCCACTTCAACCGTCGCTTCCGCGGGATTCAATCCTGTGAATGCCAGCGCGATCCGCTTCGCCTCTTCCTTGTCAATCGGTTTGCCATCGATACCTTTGATCCGCTTCAGTTTTTTTGTTTCCAGGCTCCGAATGCCGACGCCCCAGTCGATCTCGGGGTTTTTCGACATGTTTTTTTCAATCGTGCGGAACCCGTCAATAATCGTGTTGTCCGATTTTTTGTCGTCCGAGGCCAACGCCGTCTCCACGTCCATCCAGCGCAGTTGTTTGGCAAACACGTTGGCCTGCACGTTGCGCAACTGGTTCTGGATGTTTTTGGAGTGTTTGTGCAGCTCTTTCAGCGTCTGGTACTCCTTTGCTGTCAGCGGCTCCTTGTCCAGATCGCGCACCGCTACCCGGTATGAAAAGTCAGCGACGCGGGACAAAAACTCTTCCGTGTTGTTGAACGGCATCAAGGTCAGCGGCAGTTGACCGACCTCCGACCGGGCCTCGTTGGCAAGCCGCCAGACATTGGTGAGGCAGGGGGTCATCTGCCTGCGCGTGTTGATAACCAGCGATTTACCCAATTCGTCATGCAAGTTGTCGATGTGGTAGTTCAAATCGTGAAAGGCGCGCTGATACTGGTTTTCCGCCTTGATCAAAATGGAGTTTTTTTCGTTGTGCTCCTGATAGCCCCACACCCCGACACCGACAAGCGCAATCAAGGTGACGGGAAAGAGGACGCGCGCAACCGTTCCGTATCCCATTTTTATCCAATCCTCCCTTCACCAATTCCAGCCGCATTGCTGGCGGTCATCACTGTGCCAGTCGAACCGTTTATCCTGGGGCCCGTTGCTTCCTTTGCTGCCGGGGCGCTGTCCGCTTCAGTCCCGCCGGCCTTCCAAGGAAAACCGCCCCTGGCCGCCGTTACAGGCCTTATGGCAGTCAGCTTGGTTCGCACGGTTTACATCCCCCTTGGCACGTAATGAAATCTTTGCATAGTGTTGGTGGAGCGAGAGCGGATTATGCATATGCGTATGGAAAGGGCGAAGCGTGTTACCGACAAAAAAAGAACCGGCGCTTGCCGGTCCCACTGCTTGCGGCAGGGCTTTCCCCCGCCGCCATTCCATATGTTCGCCCCTGGCTGCTGCCGCACGCAGGGGATTCAGGGTTCTTCCTGAATGCTGAAATGCTTGTCGTTGTCGCACAGACACTGCTTGAAGCCGGTGTCCACACCGCCGCCGGGTTCCCTGCGGCCGCGAAGGGTGAAAGTTTCTCCACATACGTTGCAGCGTATCGTCACTTTTGCTCGTTGGCTTTTTGGCACGATGACCCTCCTCCTTACGTCCTAGTGTGGACGGGAGGTAAGCGTTTTAGAACCAAAATCGTGCGCGCGCTGCACTTTTTTCAGCCCCTGCCACCAGAGGACGGCCATGAACGGCACGATGAGCACAAGCCAGTGTTGGGTTGCAAGAAATATGGCGTTGTAGACCGCGTGCAGGCTGATCGGCAGCCCCACCGAGATCCACAGGTATCCGGCCTCTTTTCGCGCCGTGCCGGAAAATTTCGCCCGGCCGAGATAATACCCCATCCAGACGGCAAAGAGCGCATGGCTCGACACAGGCAACAACGCACGCCAAAACGCGATATCCAGCCCGTTGATGAGCAGATAGAACAAGTTTTCCAGCGTAGCAAAACCCAGTGAGACCGCCACCGCGTACACAATGCCATCGTACGGCTCATCGAACTCCACATGCTTGTATGCGGTAAAATAAACGACCATCCATTTGAAAAACTCTTCCACCACCGCGGACTGTACCACGTCGGCGACGAATTCGCTCCGCCAGTTCCACTCGGTCTGCATGATGTACTGCAGCACCATCACCGGAAAGACGAGCAAAACGCCAAAAATAAATGTCCGGATGACCATCGAGATGGGCTCCGGCTGAAGATTGTCGCGCAGGTAAAAATAGCTTAGAATGGCAATACCGGGGGCAATCGCCGCTCCGATGACAGCAATCATCTGCGTATTGCTCCTTTACACAAGACTATCACTCATCGTACCATGAATACGTCTTGATTGAAACCCCGCTACAGGAGAGACGGCACATGAAAAAAATTCTGGTGATCAATACAGGCGGTACCATCGCCATGTCTGTCGACGCATCCGAGGGTGTCAAACCGCTGGACGATCAGGCTGTGGTAAAAAATCTGCCCTTTTTGCAGCGGTATGCGGATGTGACGATGGTCAACTTTTTGAATCTGCCAAGCCCCCACATCACTCCTGCCGTAATGAACGACCTGCGTCTCTTTATCCAACAGGAACTGGACCAGCACGGCTACGACGGTGTAGTCGTGACGCACGGCACTGACACGTTGGAAGAAACGGCCTACTTCCTCGACATCACCCTGCCGGTGACGGTGCCCGTCGTGCTGACCGGCGCCATGCGAAGCAGCAACGAATTGGGCGCAGACGGCCCGGTCAACCTGATTTCCTCTGTACGTGTGGCAGCTGATCCGCAAAGCCGCGACAAGGGTGTTCTGGTCGTGTTCAACGACGAAATCCACGCTGCCCGCCACGTGACCAAAACGCATACCAGCAACGTGGCCACGTTCCAGTCGCCGGCGTACGGCCCGATTGGCACCATTTCCAAAAAAAGCGTCAACTACCACCATGCTCCCCTGGTTCGCGAGCACTATGCGATCGAACATGCCAACGCCAACGTGCCGCTGATAAAAGCGGTCGCCGGAATGGACCCAAACTGGCTGGATTTTCTCTTCACGCAGCAGGTGGACGGCCTGGTGGTGGAGGCGTTCGGCCTGGGCAACCTGCCCCCTGCTGTCGTGCCAGTGCTGGGTAAGCTCCTGGACAAGGGAATGCCAATCGTCCTGGTTTCCCGCTGTTACAATGGCCAGGTACAGGACGTGTACGACTACGAGGGAGGCGGCCGCAAGCTGAAAGAGCTGGGCATCGTCTTTTCCAACGGCCTGAACGGCCAGAAAGCACGCATCAAGCTGATGGTGGTGCTGCAGCAGACCCGCGACTTTGGCGAACTGCAGCGCTTGTTCGAGCAGTAAGCCCTGACTTCTGCAGGCGGTCAGCACTCACACCCTCACTCAAAACAAAAACCTCCTTGGACGAACCAAGGAGGTTTTGTTTTTCGCACTTGCGTTTGACCGATTCTCTTACACCCAACCGCGGAAGCGGGAGGCTTCGGCCATCTTGCGCACGCCCACCATGTAGGCAGCCAGACGCATGTCAACACGGCGCGTTTGAGCCAGCGTGTACACGTTCTCAAACGCTTTCACCATTACTTTTTCCAATTTCTCCTGAACTTCTTCTTCGGTCCAGTAGTAACCCTGGTTGTTTTGAACCCATTCGAAGTAGGAAACGGTTACACCGCCGGCGCTTGCCAGCACGTCAGGTACCAGCAGGATGCCGCGTTCGGTGAGAATTTTGGTCGCTTCGAGCGTGGTCGGGCCGTTGGCTGCCTCCACCACGATTTTCGCCTTGATGTTGTGAGCGTTGGCAGCAGTGATCTGGTTTTCGATCGCCGCCGGAACGAGAATGTCGCAATCCAGCTCAAGCAGTTCTTTATTTGTAATCGTATCGGTAAACAACTTGGTAACCGTGCCGAACGAGTCGCGGCGGTCCAGCAGGTAATCGATGTCCAATCCGTTCGGATCGTACAGGGCGCCGTAAGCGTCGGAGATGCCGATTACTTTCGCCCCTGCATCGTGCATGAACTTGGACAGGTAGCTGCCGGCGTTGCCGAAGCCCTGCACGACGACGCGAGCGCCTTTCAGGTCGATGTTACGACGTTTGGCTGCTTCACGGATGCAGATGGTTACACCTTTGGCCGTCGCTGTTTCGCGTCCGTGCGAACCGCCCAGCGCGATCGGCTTGCCCGTAATGAATCCCGGCGAGTCGAACTCGCGGATGCGGCTGTACTCGTCCATCATCCAGGCCATGATTTGAGAGTTGGTGAAGACGTCTGGTGCCGGAATATCTTTCGTCGGTCCCACGATTTGGCTGACCGCACGTACGTAACCGCGGCTGAGACGCTCAAGCTCGCGGAAAGACATTTCACGAGGATCGCAGATAATTCCGCCTTTCCCGCCGCCGTATGGCAGGTCGACGATGCCCGCTTTCAAACTCATCCAAATAGAAAGCGCTTTAACTTCTTCCTCTGTAACATCCGGGTGGAAACGAATGCCCCCCTTGGTCGGTCCAACTGCGTCGTTGTGCTGGGCGCGATAGCCTGTAAACACCTTTACCTCCCCGTTATCCATGCGGACAGGGATGCGTACAGTCAGCACGCGCAGCGGCTCCTTCAGGAGTTCATACATCGATTCCTGGTAACCTAGTTTCTCCAGTGCTTCCTTGATCACCGTCTGGGTAGATTCAAGCAAGTTCGCTTTCTCTTCCTTTTGTTCTTTCCCTCGGGTGTTTTCGGTTACCGTTTCTTGATTACCCATTACATATTCACCTCAAAATAGTTGTCGGTAGACCCACCGTTAAGTATACACGCTTGTATCAGGGATGAGAAGATGAAAATTCCCATTTGTCTCCGAAAAAGAGTTTGCAGGTATTTGTTCTGTCCCGGGCGCGTCCTGAAATCGTTCCGGAACGAGGCGCTTCACACGCAGGGCAGTACTGTTAGCGTGCCCGAAACGATAGAAGATTATATTGCCCCGACTTACACCCGCGCATGTCAAATCGTCCGTGTTGTGCGATAATAAACGGCAGAGCAGCATGTTGCAAGACGGAGGGGTTGTAATGGAACCAAAACATATCCTGTTTGTGTTTGCCCATCCAGATGATGAAACGTTCACGTCTGGAGTGACGATTTGCAAGTACGCGCAGCAACCGGACACGACCATTTCCCTGGTGTGCGCCACTCGCGGAGAGGCTGGCAAAGCGGGAGATCCGCCGCTGTGCACACAAGCCGAACTGCCGAGCTTCCGGGAGCGGGAACTGCGTGAGGCGGCAACCATCCTGGGCATCGACAACCTGCTTTTCCTCGACTACACTGACAAACGGCTCTCCTCCGTTCCCGAAGACGAATTGATCAGTCGCATCCAGGCCGTCATCGCCTCCTGTCAGCCTCAGGTCGTGGTCACCTTCGCGCCGCATGGCATCTCCGGCCATCCGGACCATCAGGCCATATCCGCAGCGACGACGCAGGCCGTCAAACAGCTTCCTCCCGGCTCTCCGGTGCGCAAGCTGTATCACGTGACGTACGCGGCGGGCGCACCCGCCGGGATGTTTGTGCCTCCCTGCACGGATCCCTACGAAGCGATCACGACGGAAATCCGCGCGCCGGAGTACGCCCTGCAGGTGGCCCGGGCGCTGGCGGCTCACCGGACACAGCACATGTCCGTGGAGCGTGTTTTCCCGGGGGTGCTGGCCGGCCGCCTCGACAACGTCCGCACCGTGAATCAGTTCATGCTCGTCTGGCACAACCTCAAGGGATACGTGCCCGATCGCGAAGGCAAGGAGAGCGACCTGTTCGCCGGGCTGTAAGAACAGCAAAAGCACCTAGCAACCGCTAGGTGCTGTTTTATTGTACAGGAATGTCCGCCAGACATTTTACTGAAAATGTCTGCAAATCTCCTTGACAGCGTCGTCAGCAACGACAACCTTGCCGTATTCCTCCAGGACGTAAACGGTAGTCGGCGTCGCTTCTCCGTATTCAGAGAGGATCGCAATCAGCTTCTGGTACTGCTCCTGATCCAAATCGAGCTCTCCCAGTACAAGGTAGTATTTGCCCTGGTAAAAATAAGCGGCTCCGCCATTGGTCAACATCGCGTTTATGCGATGAGCTGCTTCAACCAGATGCTCAAAGTCGCGGAAGGAATAGATGACGAGTTCACTCTCTTCCAGAGTGACTTCCAATTCATATACGTCATCGTCCTCGTACTCTTCCTCTTCCTTCTCAAGCATTGAGCCTGTTTTGCCGCGCGTTACGATTACGACCATTCCCTGTGCTGGCAAGGCAAACACTTCAACGGCGACAGGCCCGGACACTTCAAAGCCCAATTCGTGGTAGGCCTGTTCCATCATGTCGTTGAACAGTTCATGTACCTTTGGAATGTCACGCCACATGTCTTCTTTTTCAATTCCTCGCTCCGACAGATCGTCGAACGTTAGGAAGATCCGTATCTTGTCTTGACCAAGGCGTTCAACACGCATGACTGTCCCTCCTCGCCATCCAGTCGTATTACAAAGTATGAACCAGAGCCTGTAAGAGTTCTCCGCATTTCCGGCGGATACCCCTCGGCCATCCACCATTTTCACAATGTCGTGAAAAAAAGGGGACTGGCTCTATCATAACATAGTTGCGCGGAAGAATATAGCGCTCGGGTCCATTCGTGTGTGCTGAAGGGAGGAGCAACCGGGAATCCTGTCGACCGGACACGCAGAACGGTTGATTCTGTAAAGGTCTGTCAGATTCTGCGCTTTCCCGGGAAAGCCGTGGACAGGAACTGCTTCTGCGTGCTTTTCATCAATTCAATGATTTCCGCCTGCAGCGCCCGCCTGCGCCGCATCCGAACCAACAGGATCAAGATCGCAGCTCCGCCGAAAATGAGCGTCGGCATGGGCATTTTGAGATACTGAATGTACCCGAGGAAACCTGCGTATACGCACAGCAGAGCGTTCAGACAGCCCTCGCCAAACACCCCTCGCCGGATGGCCTCGGCCGCATGGGTGCGGATCAGTCCACCCAACAAGACCGACCCCAGCACAAACAAGATGGCCGCCATTACCAGTTCGACCGGCTTGAACAGCAAAAAGGCAACCCAGTCCCCCAGCCGATCAGGGTGAAGCGGCGTGACGGGAAACAGCCGAATCGCACCGTTTCCGCACCACCATGCCAAAAGTCCCAGCAACAAATCTCTCAGGTAGGTAATCATCTTGCCAATGTCCCTCCGTACTGCCCATGTTCGATCAAACAAAGCATACGGTGGACTGCGGTTGCTTGTGCCTGGTCACCAAATGAATACAAAATGCGATCCGTCCCGTGATATGCTATGTGATGCTTTCCTGCAGGCGCTTGTGAATCCAGATCGCGGCCTGCGCCCCATCTCCCATTGCGATCGCCACCTGCTGGGAATGGGGAATCACGTCGCCCACGGCCCATATATTCCGGTGGTCTGTTTCCTTGGTACGGGGATCGACCAGGACGTGCCCCTTTTCGTTGAAGCGGACGGCAAACGGACGCAGCAAGTCTGTGTTTACACGGGCGCCGGGAAACGCGAGAAAGGCCCGGCTGACTGACAACGTGGCGCCGCCGGACAAGACGATGCCGGTAAGCATTCCGTTTTGGTGTGCAAGCCGTTCTACCCGCTCGTTGATCACGTCGATCGAGAGCGATCGGATTGTTTCGCCTTCCTGCGCTCCGAGCGGCGATCCCGCGTGGTTGATCACCGTCAGGCGGTCGGTGTAATAACGAAGCTGGACGGCCATTTCTGCCGCTTGCGGAGCAGCTCCGATGACCGCTGCCGCCTGACCGACCGTCTCGTACCCGTCACAATCGGGGCAGATGAAGATTGATTTTCCGAGACAGTCGACAAGCCCCGGAATGTCCGGAAACGGGTCGCTGATTCCTGCTGCCAGCACCACTGTACGTCCCTCGAGCCGGTAACCGGAGACGCGGAGACGGGCAAAAAAACGTCCCTCGTGTTCCGAGAGCTCTGACACCTCGTCAGAAAAAAAGCGAACGCCCAGACGGAGCGCATGGGTTCGTCCGGCATCGCGCAGCGCCTTTCCGCTGACGCCGTCGGGAAATCCGAGGATGTTGCGGTACGCTTTGGCCACCGTTGACCTGCCATTGCTGGCATCTACCACGGCGACGTTTCGCAGGCATCGGGAAAGCTGAATGGCAGTCTGCAATCCTGCAATTCCCCCGCCAATGATAATCGTGTCAAAAACCATGCCATCGTCACCTGCCCGTCTCTCGGTTTTCCCTTAGCATGTCCGTTTGACTGCCGGCTCATCACGGCGACAGAGGAATCGACAATACGTCACCTGCTTTCAACTTGGCCTCCGGACTAATCCCATTGTATCTCGCAATCCGGGAGACCCCTCCGTTGTTTCCATAGTAGAGTCGGGACAGCATGAACAGCGTCTCCCCCTTTTGAACGACGTGGTGCTTTACCTTAGGCTTAGGCGCCGGCTTGGCGGCTTGGACTTTACCGGAAGACGAAGTATGCCCGAAGGAGGCAGGAGTGGTGGCGTTTGTCTGTTCTGTGGCAGGCTTTTCTGACGCCGTTCCCGCGACAGCATTCGCTTTTGTCTGCGCCGATTCATTAGGCAGCGATCCGCTGCTTGGGTTGTTCACGATGGCCGCTGCCTGTCCTCCCTCACCGCCACTAACAGCGGCCGAACCGACGGGGGAAGCAGACGGAGCCGAGCCGTCCGCTTGGGCGATAGCAGACGGCTGTCCGGCTGCGGCTTGCTCCGCTCGTGCTGTCTCATTAGCTGGGGGATTCGACAACGTTTGATGGGCCTGGTACAGTTCTGCGGCCACCAGCACGAGAAACAGCGAGCCGAAAATGGCCAGGCCGGAACTGAGAACAGCTTTGTATGAGAGCCGCCCCCTTTTGTGGCGCAACCGCCGCGGAGGCAGTTCGTGCACGTCCAATTCCGGACTCACCCGGAACGTTTCCGGCATCCGTTTGCTTCTGCCCTTTGTCACTCCTGATTCCTCCTCTCGCTTGCACATCCGTATTGAATGTAGAGAGCCAGCAGCAAATCGATCGCCATGTGGGCCAGTATCGGTGTGACGAGCTGCCCGCCCGATTCAAACAGCCAGCCCAAAAGCCAGCTGGTGCCATAGACGCTTGCGACAAGCAGCGGCTTTTGCAGGTACCGGACGTGAACCAGGGTAAAGACCAGACTTGTCCATCCATTGCCGATCAGCGGCAGAAGCACACCGCGAAACAGCCATTCTTCCCCGATTCCGATCACTGCGCACAGCAAAGCGGTGGTCCCAAAAGGCAGACCGCGAAAAATTCGTTCATTAATGTCGCCGTCATCCTGCCATCGTCGCGGCAGATACCGGTCCATCAGGATGCTGGCCAGAACGACCGCAAGCGCGACGGCTCCTGCACGCGCCAGTTCCGGCAGGGTCGGCAGCGCAAACAGCAGCAGGGTACCTTTCCAACCGTGCACCCATAAGCTGCCGATTGCAGCCACCGCCAGCACGATGAACTGGGTCAGCCACAAATTGAGCCTCAGAGCGGCCGGATCGAATTCTTCCCATCGACGCTTCACGGCCCCTTCCCTCCCTTACGATTCGGCAGCAGCCGGGCCAATGCCTCCCGCAAATTCCAGATCGTTTCTCTCTGAGGCGGACGAGCCAAGTGCGTCTCCTCCAGATAGGGGGACAGCTCCAGGCCGCAGCGGGAGCAGCAAGCCAGCGAATAGGATTGGTCATCCTCACCAAAGTACCGGTTCAACTCGCGGCGCAAACAGCCGCTACCCTCCAGCCAGCGCAGCATGTCCGACAGCTTTTGCCGCTTTTGCCGCCTGCTCCATTCCGTGGCCTGCCAAACCCGCTGCACGTGGTTTTGGAGCGCTTCACCGTCCGACGGCACATCGGACAAGGTGTAGTGGTACTGTTCGCGCGTGACCGCCACTTCCCTCAACAGGCCGCTCTGTTCAGCGTAAAAGAACAGCAGCCGGGCCATGTCTGCGTCGATCTCCGCCGCGGTGAGCACCTCTGCAGGCAGTGAACCCTCCCTGTTCAGCAGGCGAAGAAAGCGGGCCACCTCTTCTGCGGTCGGGTACTCGTTTTCCAGCATGTGCGCGTGAATGTGCAAATCATCCGCCACGTAATACAGCGCAGCATAACCGGGTGCCCCGTCCCTGCCGATCCGTCCGATTTCCTGGGCGTAGGCTTCCAGGCTGGCGGGAAAGTGGTAGTGGATCACGTAGCGGATGTCGGCCTTGTCGATTCCCATGCCAAATGCGTTGGTCGCCACGATCACTTCCAGCTCTCCGCGCAAAAACTGCGTCTGTACCAGCATCCGTTCCATGCTGTTCATGCCGCCGTGATATGCGTGAACCCGTTTTTTTCCGTCCAACTGGTAAGCGGCGACGAGCGTCTCCACAGCCTGCCGTGTGCTGCAGTAGACAATCCCCGGCCCGCGCAGGCGGTCCATCGCGGCCATCACCTGTTCCCGGCGCTCGGCTTCGCTGGCTGCGGCGATCACGTCGATCGCAATATTGGCTCGATTGAGCGGAAGCGCCACCACGTCCTCCGGTTCAATCTTCAACAAGCGGCATATCTCTTCTCTCACCGCTGTCGTGGCGGTGGCGGTTACAGCCAGTACCGGCGGACCGCCGAGCTTCTCTATCACGTCCGGCAGCCGCAGATAGTCCGTGCGGAAATCATGCCCCCACTGGGAGATGCAGTGGGCTTCGTCGACGGCGACCATCGAAACACCTGCGCTGCGCAGCGTCTCCTGCACGATCGGCTGCTGCAGCTTTTCCGGAGATACATAGAGCAGTTTGCAGGCGCCGCTTCTGATGTCGCGCATGATTTGCCGGGAATCTGCCGGGTCCAGGGTGCTGTTCAGGTAGGCAGCGGGAATTTTCCGCCTGGCGCGAAGCTGCTGCACCTGGTCCACCATCAAGGAAATCAACGGAGAGACCACGACGACCACTCCTGGCAAGAGAAGCGCGGGCAGTTGGTACGTCAGCGACTTTCCGCCGCCGGTCGCCAACAGCCCGAGCACGTTTTTTCCCTGCAGCAGGCGAGAAATAATCTCCTGCTGGCCGGGACGAAACGTTTCATAGCCAAAGTGACGGCGCAGCGCTTGGGTCAGCAGATCAACGTTTATCACGTCGTCGTCCCTCCCTTCCGCCGCGCCAGCGCCAAACGGATTTGCAGATAGGATACGTCTGGCCCCAGGTGGTCCTTCACGACGCGCAGCCGGTTCGTGCCCAACTGTTCACTAGCCTGCACGATCCTCTCTGCCAACGCGGGCGAGAGAAAGCGCGAGCAGTCCCACTCCGGGCAGCGCAGGGCGATTTCCGCCAGGTGATCCTCCACCGTGCTGGGTTTGATTCTTCGTCTCTGGGCGATCTCCGCGACTGAGAAGCCTTGTCGCAGGAGCGCGTACGTCTGCTCGGCGCTATCGCTCAGCCGCCGTTCCCCGCTGCCGGACGGACCGGCTAGCTCGGCCAGCAGCGGAAACCGTTCGCTCTCGCTTCGCAGCGCGTCCAACGCCCGCGCCAGCCCGTATCGAAATTGCAGCTGTATGTACGAAGGGGCTTCCCGCCTGTGCAGCGCCAGTTGGGTCAAGGTTTGCCCCGATTGGGCCGCACCGGAAAAGCGGGTGACGACTACTTCCTGGACAGAGGCGGGAAGCGGTTCCAGCAGGCGGTACAGCTCGTCCGCCAGATGTTCCTGCCAGCGTTCCCGCTGCTCCGGTCTTCCCAGACGCTGCTTCACCCACTGCTGCACCTGCTTGTCCTGTACGACAGGCTGAAAGGACAAGTCGTTTGCCAGCAGGTGGGAGACGGTCTGGACGAGCAGGTGCAGGCGGCGCCAAAAGAGGTCCAGCGGCTCAGCCACCTCGGTCCCGGCAAACGGCTGGAACCAGAATCCCAGCTGATACCTCTCCCGTCCGGCTGCGGCGCAGGTCTCCCCCGCTTCCGTCAGTTCATAGGACGGCTTGCGTCCTTCCCCCGGCGGGCTCACCAGGCGGATCAATCCCTGCTGCATGAGCGCGTCGACAATTTTCTCCCAATCCTCTTTCAAAAGGCGGGGAATCATCCGATAATACGGATAAAGGGCGAACAAATGCACATCCTGAAGCGTCTGGTTGGTCTTGCGGCCGCGCAGAATGTAATACAGCGCCTGGATGGTCCGTTCTCCCGCCAGCGGACGCAATCCGTTGAGGGTGACAGCCTGCATGAAATCATGCTCCAGTTCGGCTAAGGTAGGACTGCTCATGGGTACTCGATTTTTCACTCCCCACATACTACACACTTACTATCGTACAAAAGGATACTGGAGGATCGTATGAACAAACGTTTAACCAAATCTGAATTTCTCGTTGCGTACATGATCATCATAACACTTGCCTGCTTTGTTGGCGGATTTTTTTTCGGCGCCCGGTACATGAAAGCTGCGATGGAGGAACAGCAAGCGGCAGCTTCCCAGACAGAGAAGCAAATGCTGGAGCAGGAAAAGCTGCTGCGGGAACAAAAACTGTACAGTGAACAGGACTTTATCCGTTTTCATTACGCCGTGTACGCTCCGCTGCTGGAACTGAAGCAAGCCCACTTTGACAAGATGGCAGACTGGAGCCGCATGGACACACAGCAGCGGACCGATTCGCTCAACCAACTGGTGAAGGCAGCCAAAGAGACGATCAAGCAATTGGAGAAACCGGCGGCACTCACCACCGCTCCCCTGCTGAACCAGTCCCAAAGCATCTTCCTGGACAGCGTCCGGGCTTATTTGGATAGTATCGAGCAGTTGCTCTCCGATCAGAATAGTAATATACTCGAACCCGAGGAGATTGCCTCTCGCCTCACGTTGTCCCAGAACAGTTGGCTGAAGGGACAGGAACTGCTCTACCAGGCGCTGGCCTTGTGGGAGTCATCGTATGTCACCAAACAGCCAATGCCGAAAGAAGCGCCGAAGACACTCAGCATCGCCCAGTGGAAACAGTACCCGTTTCACTATCGCACGTACCTGGCCGCAACCGCGCTGACCCATCACAAACAATGGACGGCGTACAATCCGGAAGATTTGACGGCGCGGCTGGACATGCTGATGTCGTCCAACGAATGGCAGAGCCTCGGACTTCAAGACGTGAATGCAGCCCTCCGGCTGTTAACGACCGCCGACATGGTGAAAGTTGGCGATTTCAAGCAGCTTCAGCTCAAACTGTACCCGGCCGTGAAGACGCCGGAACTTCCCATATTCCGATAGGGGTCTATTTTTAGATGTGATTCATTCTTGAAATCTTTTCATACAACGAATAAAATGAGTTATGACAGTGGACGTACCATCGGGTATGGGAGGTGAAACCACGATGACCACATGGGTAGACAAAGAAACCTGTATTGCTTGCGGTGCTTGTGGCGCTACTGCTCCTGACGTCTTCGATTACGATGACGAGGGTCTGGCTTACAACAAGCTGGATGACAACACAAACACCGCTGAAATCCCGGACATCCTGCAGGACGACGTTCGCGACGCTGCAGAAGGATGCCCGACCGATTCCATTAAGGTGGAAGAATAATTTACCCACAAACAAAAAACCGCTCATGCCTCTCGAGACATGGGGGGTTTTTTCATTTCTTTCTTTTGCTGCCGGTTCCTGCTATAATGTGGACAGTCCGTACATAATCATCTTTTTGTGAGGAGGAGCAAAGATGTCTTTCGAAAACAAAGTCGTTGACGCGTTTATCGAAATTCCCGCGGGCAGCCAAAACAAATACGAGTATGACAAGGAAGCCGGCGTATTCCGCCTGGACCGCGTCCTCTACTCGCCGATGCACTATCCGACCGAATACGGATACCTGGACAAAACGCTGGCGCTGGACGGCGATCCGCTGGATATCCTCGTGCTGACCACGTTCCCGACCTTCCCGGGCTGCGTGATCAAATCCCGCGTAATCGGTGTGCTGATCATGTCTGACGACAAAGGGCAGGACGAAAAACTGCTCGGCGTTCCGGTGGACGATCCGCGCTTCGACCATGTGAAGTCCCTGGACGACGTGCCGCCACATGTGCTGAAGGAGATCTCCCACTTCTTCGAGCGCTACAAAGACCTGGAGAACAAAACCACCAAGATCGAGGGTTGGGAAGGCCCCGAAAAGGCAGCAGCCCTGATCGACGAGTGCCTGGCTCGCTACGCCGCCAACAACTGATCGCGTGGGGCCGATCTTCGATGAGCCCTGTGTCTTGCACCGAGACACAGGGCTTTTGCATACATCAGCTCCCGCTGCACGGAAAAACCGAACATTCCAACTGGAAATTTTCCATTTTTTATAAAACCAATTGGATAACGTTCGGTTTTTAACCCCAAAATACACCTTCCATCAGTGAAAACGCTACTATTTTACGAACAAAAAATCTAATTTGTTAAGTAATGTTCTTTTTTTTGCTTGACGTCTGCAAACCCTCGTGATATTGTAAATTACAAATCTGAAACAGCTTCAATACTTCAACAACGATGACGAAGAGATGCCTGGCACGGGAAACCCTCAGAGAGCCGATGGTCGCTGCGAATCGGTGGTTCCCACCAAGGATGAGCACTTCCGAGTTGTTGCGCTGAACCGATGTCCCGGGCATCCAGTAGGCGCGAACGGTTGATCCGTTATCTCACAGGTCTCGTACCTGGCAAGGTTCTTCTTTGCGAGAAGAAGAACGAATGAGGGTGGCACCGCGAAGCAAGCCTCTCGTCCCTCACTGTTCCGCGAACAGGAGCAGTGTGGGAACGGGAGGTTTTTTTATATGCACTTGTCAAGGAGGAGAGAAATCCATGTTTGCAGACAAAATGATCCTGCGCATACCAGGACCTACCCCCATCCCCCCTCGCGTCCAGCAGGCGATGAACCAGCCGATGATCGGCCATCGCAGCGGACAGTTTTCCGAGCTGTTCGCCCGCACTGCCAAACGGTTGAAGCCGTACTTCGGCACGAGCCAGGACGTGTTCATCCTCGCTGGCAGCGGCACCAGCGCATTGGAGATGAGCGTGGTCAACACGCTGCAGCCGGGCGAAGAGGCGGTGATTCTGGTAAGCGGCGCGTTTGGCGAACGGTTTGCCAAAATCTGCGAACGCTACGGCGTCATTGCCCACCGCCTGGAAGTTCCCTGGGGAAAGGCGGTCACTCCGGATCTGCTTCAGGCGTTTCTGTCTGACAAGCCGCAGGTAAAAGCCGTATTCGCCACTTACTGCGAAACGTCGACCGGCGTGCTCAACCCGATTCGCGAACTGGCACAGGTGGTGCGCCAGCATTCGGACGCCCTGTTCATCGTGGATGCGGTAAGCTGTCTGGGCGCGGTCGCCTGCGAGATGGACGCCTGGGGCGTGGACATCGTCGTAACCGGTTCGCAAAAGGCGTTTATGCTTCCGACCGGATTGGCCTTCCTGGCCGCGAGCGAACGAGCCTGGCAGGTGATTGACCAGAAGAAGCCGCTGGCCTTTTACCTCGACTTGAAGGCCTACCGCAAAAGCCTGGCCGAAAACACGACGCCTTACACGCCGGCCGTGTCGCTGGTATTCGGTCTGGACGAAGTCTGCTCCATGCTGGAGGAAGAGGGACTGCCGGCCATCATCAAGCGGCATGAACTGATGCGCGACATGACCCGCGCCGCAATGCGCGCGCTGAACGTGCCGCTGATGGCCGAGGACGCCTACGCTTCGCCGACGGTCACCTCGTGCGATCCCCAAGGGGCATTCGACGCAGAGGAGCTGCGAAAAGTACTCCGCACCCGCCACAACGTTGTTATCGCCGGCGGCCAGCAGCACCTCAAGGGCAAGATTTTCCGCATCGGCCACATGGGCTACTGCGAACCGCTCGACGTGCTGCAGGTGATTGCCGCCCTCGAACTGTCGCTCCGTCAAATTGGTGCTCCCGTTGAGCTGGGAGCAGGTGTCAAAGCTGCACAGGAGGTGCTTTTTGCTCATGTATAAAATCCTGATTACCGACCCGCTTAGCGAACACGGCATTCAGCAACTGCTTGACGCCCCCGACGTGGAAGTGGTGCGTCAAACCAACCTCTCCCCCACCGATCTGCTTTCCGTAATCGGGGACTATGACGCCCTGCTCGTCCGCAGTCAGACGCAGGTGACCGCTGAGGTGCTGGCTGCCGGCAAGAAACTGAAAGTGGTCGGCCGCGCCGGCGTGGGCGTGGACAACATCGACATCAACGCGGCCACCGAAGCCGGGGTTGTCGTCATCAACGCTCCCGACGGCAACACGATCTCCACGGCGGAGCACTCCTTCGCCATGCTGATGGCCGTCGCTCGGAACATCCCGCAGGCACACAAAAAACTGACGGATGGAACCTGGGACCGAAAAAGCTTTCAGGGCGTAGAGCTGAACAACAAGGTGCTCGGCATCATCGGCCTGGGCCGGATCGGCACAGAGGTGGCCAAGCGAGCCAAGGCGTTCGGCATGACCGTGCTGGCCTACGATCCGTTCCTGACGGAAGAACGGGCGAAAAAACTGGGCGTCACCCACGCCACGATCGACGACATCTGCCGGCAGGCTGATTTCATCACCGTCCATACTCCGCTGACGAAGGAGACGCGCCATATCATCAGCTCCCGCGAGTTTATGAAGATGAAAGACGGCGTTCGCATCATCAACTGTGCCCGCGGCGGCATTATCGACGAAAAGGCGCTGTATGAAGCCATCTTGACCGGGAAAGTGGCAGGGGCTGCCCTGGACGTGTTTGAAGTGGAACCGCCGGTAGACAACCCGCTGATCGGCCTGCCGCAGGTCGTGGTCACTCCCCACCTGGGCGCCTCCACACAGGAAGCACAGGAGAACGTGGCGGTTGACGTATCGGCCGAAATTCTCAAGGTGCTGCGCGGCGAGCCGTTCAAAAACGCGGTCAACCTCCCGTCCATTCCGGCGCACGTGATGGAGCGCCTGCAGCCGTACTTTACCCTCGGCGAAAAGCTGGGGAACTTCCTGGCACAGGTGACGGTCGGCTCGATTCAGGAAATCGCGATCACGTACAGCGGCGAACTGGCCGATGTGGACACGGCACCGCTGACAAGAACCGTGCTGAGAGGCGTACTCTCCTTCCGCCTGGGCGAAGAAGTGAACTACGTCAATGCGCCGCTTCTGGCCAAAGTGCGCGACATTACGGTCACGGAGAAAAAATCGGCGCACAATCGCGGTTTTACCAACCTGCTGACGGTCACGTTGAAGACCACACAACAGACGCGCACCGTCGCCGGTACCCGCCTCAACGGTTACGGAGCGCGGATTGTCAAGATCGACGACTTTGCCATTGACGTGGCTCCGGAAGGGTACCTGCTGTACATCCACCACAACGACCGTCCCGGCGTCATCGGCCGCGTCGGATCGATTCTCGGCAACAACGACGTCAACATCGCCACCATGCAGGTGGGACGGCGTGACATCGGCGGCGACGCGATCATGATGCTCTCTGTCGACAAGCCGGTCTCCGCCGAACTGCTGGATAGCATGGGTGAGCTGCCGGAAGTCAAAAGCGTGACGCAGATCGAACTGTAGGCAGAAATGGTTGCCGCATGGTCTCCTGTACACGGCCTGGTCTCATGCACCAGGCCGTTTCTTTACCTATTGAAATGCTACAGGTATAATAGTACAAGACTAGCGACTACATGAGAGGAGATCGATATGGCAAACCAAGCACTAATCGCCATCGGCATTTTTTTGGTAACGTACGCGTTTATTATCAGTGAAAAGATTCACCGCACCATTGTCGCCATGGCCGGCGGCATCCTGATGGTCCTGTTTGGCATTGTCAATCAGGAGCAGGCAATCGAGCACATTGACTTCAACACACTCGGTCTTTTGATCGGGATGATGATTCTCGTCGCAATTACCGCCAAGACGGGCGTCTTCAAGTACATGGCCATCCGCGCCGCCAAGTTGGCCAAGGGCAATCCCGTGCGCATTCTCATCTACCTGAGTCTCGTCACGGCTGTGACCTCCGCTTTACTCGACAACGTCACCACCGTGTTGTTGATCGTGCCGGTGACTTTCAGCATCGCCCGGCAGCTCCAGGTCAACCCGATGCCCTATTTGATCAGCGAAATTATCTCGTCCAATGTGGGCGGCACGGCTACACTGATCGGGGATCCACCCAACATCATGATTGGAAGCGCTGTCCCGGAATTGGACTTCATGTCGTTCCTGGTCAACCTGGCGCCTGTGGTCGTGGTCATTCTGGCCGCCACGATCGGCTGTCTGGTCCTGATCTACCGCAAGCAGCTCGTCACCTCGCCGGAACTGCAAGCCCAGATCATGACCATGAACGAACGCGCCGAAATCACCGATGTCAAGTTGCTGAAAAAGTCGCTTACCGTGCTGACGCTGACGATTATCGGCTTCATACTGCACGGCGTGCTGCATCTGGAATCGGCAACCATCGCCCTGAGCGGGGCGTTCCTGCTGCTGCTGCTCACTGGTGAGCACTACCTGGAAGAGGCGCTAGGCCAGGTGGAATGGACCACCATCTTTTTCTTTGTCGGCCTGTTCGTCCTCGTTTCCGGGCTGGTTCATACCGGCGTAATCGCCAAACTGGCAGAAGAGGCGATCAATCTGACCGGCGGCAATACGCTGCACACCTCCCTGCTGATTCTCTGGCTGAGTGCGATCGCATCCGCGTTTGTCGACAACATCCCGTTCGTTGCCACGATGATCCCGATGATCAAGGAAATGGGCACACTAGGCATCACCAATCTGGAACCGCTGTGGTGGAGCCTGGCCCTGGGCGCATGCCTGGGCGGCAACGGCACGCTGATCGGCGCCAGCGCCAACGTAATCGTGGCCGGGCTGGCTGCGAAGGAAGGTCATCACATCAGCTTTCTGGGTTTTCTGAAAGTGGCGTTTCCTCTGATGATCATGTCCATTATCCTGTCGCATGTGTACGTCTATCTTCGTTATTTTGTGCTGTAGGAAACAGACTGTATGGACAGGCAGTAAAAAAACGGCTCCCGCGGGAGCCGTTTTTGTATTGGAGAGATCAGTCTTCGCCTGTCCCCCATGCCGGGGCGGCGAAACCGGTTGATGCGCTATTCGAGGATGGAGAGAACTTCGCGGACATCGTTCAGAATATAATCCGCCTGTTCGTCTTCAAACTTGCGGCGGGCTTCCTGTCCGGTCAAACCGGTCAGTGTAGCAGCAAAGCGGCAGCCGATGGCGCGGGCCGCCATAAGATCGGCGAGCGAATCGCCGACGATCAGCACCTCGTCGCCGTTGGCAATCGGCAGCGATTGGTCAAGCACTTCGCGATTGGGCGTGGACAGACCCAGCAGCCCTTTCAGATAGGAAAACGGATGCGGCTTGGACAGCGGCGCGCTGGCCGGAATCTCCTCTTCCGCTTCCAACACGTGGCTGGCGGTCACCACCCGTTCCGGATCAAAAAATTCCAGCACCTTCAGTTCGCTGAGCGGAACATGCGTCTCAATAGTAGGACGGCCCGTGCCGATGCCAAGCGTATATCCCTTTTCCTTCAACGTGCGAAACAGCTTTTGCAATTCCTCCGGGCTGACGATCGGGATTTCGTCGGTCAAAAACCCCTTTTTCCCCGGCTGGTGTGTTTCTCGGCCGATGGACGCAGCCACACGTTCATCGCCCAGATACCATTCCTGGAACGTCTCCTGACACAGCCGCCACAAGTCGCTGTTGCGCGAGAAGGCATTGGTCACGACGCCGCAGCGCTCAAATGCAATCTGGTTCAGATAAAGCAGCATTTCCGCTTTCTGCGCGGAGCCTCGCGCAAAATCCTTGGTAAACTTGGCGTATTCAATGGAAAAGTCAGGGACGTACGCCTTTGCCCACTCCGACAGGCGGGCGAGCTGGGCGCGGTTCAGCTGGCCGGCCAGCAGATCGGTGGCCTGCTGACCCAGTGCCGGTTTCAGAGCTTCGCACAGCCGGATCACCTGGTAGGCGAAGGTCAGGAACACCATATCCCAGTTGGAGTTGATGCCGCGCGACTTGATAAAGGAGAGCACTTCATCGTCGGCAAAGACCAGCTTGCGGACGCGCCGAATTTCCGCTTCATCCGGACTGGGCGTGAACGTATCCCCAGCCAGGCCGAGATAGCGCGGGCTGTGGAGCATTTCCCAGACAGTCAGGGCGGATGCATCAAAATAGCGCTCTTCACTCAACATGACACCATCGACGTCAAACAGTATCGTCTTGATCATTTCTCTCCACTCCTATTGTGCTATTTGTTCTTGGGTTTGTCCGGCAAAGCGATGGTAAAGGTCGTGCCTTCTCCTAGTTTGCTCTGCACGCTGATCGTTCCGCCGTGGGCTTCCACCAAATTTTTGGCGATGGCCAATCCCAGTCCGGTGCCGCCCGCCTTGCCCCGCGTCCGTGCCTTGTCTGCCTTGTAAAAGCGCTCAAACACAAACGGCAGATCTTCCTGCGGAATGCCGCTGCCCGTGTCACTCACCTCGAGCAGAAGCGTTTTGTCTCCCCGCGCGCGAAGGGTCACCGTCCCCTCGTTGGGGGTGTGGCGCAGCGCATTGTCGATCAGGTTGGTCAACACCTGCTCCATCTTGTCGGGATCGACGAGTGCCGTCGTCTGCTTCGTGTCGATTTCGAGCAGCAGATGAATCTCGCGTTCCTTCGCCAAGTTGGAAAATTTCCGTTGAATGCGCTCCAGGTAGGGGCGCAGTTCGATTTGCTCGAGATTCAATTCGACGTGGCCGGCTTCCATCCTGGCGATGCTCAGGAGTTCGTTGACCAGCTTGGTCATGCGGACCGACTCGTCGTAAATGATCCGGGCCAATTCCTTGTGTTCCTCTGGCGAGGCGGCCATATCGTCGACGATCGCTTCACTGTACCCCTGCAGCATGGACAGCGGCGTGCGCAGTTCGTGTGACACGTTGGCCACAAAGTCGCTGCGCATCTTGTCCAGCTTTCGCTCCCGGGTCATGTCGCGCAGCACGGCCACGGCCCCGCGAATCTGCTCCCGGTCGTTCAGCGGCACCATCACCAGCGACCAGATCCGTCCCTGAACGGGAAGATCCTCGGTTACCTCCCGGCCGCTCTGCACCACCTGCTGGTAAAAGGCAAACAGCGGAACCGGTTCATCCGGGTGCTCGTACTCCCAGTCGCGCAAAAAATGTTTGGCCGGCGGGTTGGCGACGGCGATCTTCCCTTGCTCGTCGATCATCACCACGCCGTCCACCATGCTGCGCAGGACGCTGGCCAACTGCTCCTTTTCCTTGGAAAGGGCATCCACCAGTTGGTTCAACCGGCTGGCCATGGTGTTGAACGAAGCTGCCAGCTCGCCAATCTCGTCCGTCGTCCGGATCGGGATTTCGGCATGAAAATCCCCTTCCGCGATCCGGTGTGCCGTCTCTTTCATCTGCCGCAGCGGAGAAGTGATGCGCGATGACAGGAAAAAGGCGAAAACCGTGGTCAAGATGAACCCGATGACGCCAACGACGAAAATCAGCTTGCGCACTTCCCGCACCGTATCGTCAAAATCTTCAATCGCCTGGTACATGACAATCGCGCCCCGCATGCCCGGAGAAAGCTCGATCGGAACGGCAACGGCCATAATCTGCATGCGCGCGTTCCGGTCTGTGGGATTGTTGGTAAAGAGGATGCGTCCCGGCGCGGGGTGTTTGCCGGCCAGTGCCTCGGACAGCTTCAGCTCTGGTGCGGCAAGAAGTTGTTCCACCGGGACCATTGGCTTTCCAATGCCTTCGCTTTTGCCCACAAGCTTGCCCATTTGATCGACCATCACCAGACCGGTGCGGTGAATGGCGCCAAAACTGGAGGCGATGCCGAGCGCTGCCCGTTTGTCCGGATAGGCAGCCAGGCTTTCGGACAGGCCTTCTGCCAATTCCTGCAGGTTTTTCGTCTGCCGGTTAAAATAAAAGGAGTCAAACGACTGAACCAGCATCAGGCTAAACAGTGTCAGCACCAGGGCAAACAGTGCGATGATGGTCATCCACAGCTTGCCGACTACGCTTTTAAAGATGACGTCCACGTTACTTCGGCACCTCAAGCTTGTAGCCTACGCCCCAGACGGTGGCAATCATCTGCGCTGCAGCCGGTGAGACGCGGTTCAATTTTTCCCGCAGCCGTTTGATGTGCGTGTCGACGGTCCGCAGATCGCCGAAAAACTCGTAATGCCACACGTCTTTCAGGAGCTCCTCACGGGTAAAGACCTTGTCAGGCGACAGCGCCAGGTAATGGAGCAGCTCGTATTCCTTGGGCGTCAGGTTTACTTCCTGCCCGCTGGCGATCACCTTGTGGGCGTCGTGGTCAATCGTCAGATCAGGGAAAACGAGGACCGAGTGGCTGTTGAAGTTATCCGTCTTGAGGTATGCGGTAGCCGAAGAACGACGCAGAATCGCCTTGACGCGGTATACGACCTCACGCGGGCTGAACGGCTTAACGACGTAATCGTCCACCCCGGCCTCGAAGCCGTGCACGCGGTTGGTCTCTTCCCCTTTGGCGGTCAGCATGATGATCGGCGTCGCTTTGTGCTCGCGGATTTTTTGGCACACCTCAATCCCGTCCATGCCGGGCAGCATCAGGTCGAGCAAAATGATGTCGTAGTCGGTCGCCAGCGCCATCTCCAATGCCTGTTCCCCGTTGTCCGCTTCGTCGATGACAAACGCTTCTCGTTCCAGGTACATTTTCAGCAGACGGCGAATGCGTTCCTCATCATCCACCACTAGAATGCGTGCCGCTTTTTCCATACCATACACCCCTTGGGTCCATGTTTTCAATCAAAATGAATCAGATCGTCCCAAACGCTGGCGGACAGGCCAGCATTTTGCGGCGTCTGCCGGCACTACACCCCTGCGTAGGAATGCAGTCCGGCGATCACCAGGTTGACCACCACCAGCGTAATCAGGATGATGACAAACCCGATGACAGACATCCAGGCCGATTTGGCGCCGATCCAGCCGCGAGACAGGCGCAGGTGGAGATACGCGCTGTAAAACAGCCAGACGATCAGCGCCCACACCTCTTTCGGGTCCCAGCCCCAGAAGCGGCCCCACGCCTCTTCCGCCCAGATCATGGCGAAAATCAGCGCCCCCAGCGTAAACACGGGGTAGCCGATACTAATGGCGCGATAGCTGATCTCATCCAGCAGTTCCGGTTCAATGCTGTTCAACGACGGCTGTATGACGGCTCCCAGCCGTTTGCGGAAAATCAGCCGCAAGCCGCCGTACAGGACCAGCCCGGAGATGACGGACCAGATCATCGTGTTCAGCTTCCGGGCCGCATCTTTGCCTTCCATCCAGGCGGGCGCCTCGAACAGCGGCGTTATCGGACCTGCTTGGACTACCGTGGAACCGTTCGGCGCAACGATGGCCGGCAGGGTATACTCTATCTTCGTGTTGCCCGCCTGGTTCTGAGTGTTCTCCTGATTTTGGTTCAGCTCAAAGACGGTCTTGGCATCCATGCGGGCGAACGTGGAGTCCATCCCGATGAAGCCGACCAGCATCAGCACCACGGCCAGAACCGTTTCCAGCCAGCGGGTGCTCTTCGTCGCCCTGTCTTGCGGGACGGTCCGCACCAGGTACATCAGCCCGGCGGCAAAACCGACCGCCAAAATCCCCTCGCCCAGAGCAGCCGTGGTGACGTGAATGTGCAGCCAGTAGCTCTGCAGTGCCGGGATCAGCGGCGTAATCTCTTTGGGGAAGACGTACGAGTACGCCAGCATGATGACCCCGAGCGGCAGCACGAACATGCCAATCACGGTCAGCTTGTAGATGCGGTAGATGATCAGGTAGGCCAGGATGATACAGTAATCGAGAAACGCGATAAATTCGAACATGTTGCTGGTCGGGCTGTGGCCGCCGGCAATCCATCGCGTCACCACGTAGCCGGTTTGGGCGAGAAAACCGACCACCGCCAGCCAGTAGGCGGTCCGGCCATACTTCAATTCGTGCTGTTTCGGATCGCGTCCCGCCCAGTTTTTCCCCGTCATCGCGACGACGAATACAATCGACGAGAGCACGTACAGCACAAAGGCAATATCCAGTAGCCAATCACTCAGTTGAATGAGCTGCACGTCAATTTACCCTCCTTGGAGCCGCTTACGCTTTCGATCTGTCCTGCAGCGCGATTTGCAGCCCCGTCTGTTCAATTAGCATCTGCATCTCTCTGCGCAACCCGTACCAGTTTTTGTTGGTGTGGCCAGCCAGGAGCAGCCGCCCCTCATGAAACTGCACCCATATCCGGCGGTGCTGCCAGAAGAAGCCCATCACCACGCCGATCATGAAGATGATCGAACCGAAGTAGATCACGGGTACCGCCTTGTCGATGCGCACCATCAGACCCGAAATGTCGATCAGGTCCGGCATCTTGATCTCCAGTGTGTAACGGGAGTCCGCTTTCTGCGTGATGATCGTGCCGCTCACGTACACCAATTTTTCCCGCACGTTGTCTTTTTCCGAGATCACTTCCAATGCGAACATCGGATTTTTCGGCAGGTTGGTCTTTGTAGCCGGTTTGTTGTCTTCTCCCATGACAAAGTCGGGAAAGTAATCCAGTACGCGAACCTTGATCCCGTCGCCCACCTGCAGTTCCGGATTGGGCTCGTAGAGATCCAGCCTGATCGGACCGACCGCTTTGCCGCCGGTCTGCTTGTCGATCAGCTCAAAGTTGAGTGCGCCCAACTGCATCTCCTGCACACCCGACTGGACAAAAGACAGGTCTTCATGGATCATGGGGTGGTTTACCAGGATCGATCCCCGCTTCACTTCGACCAGTTCCGGCTTGGCGCCGGGCAGATCGGCGTTCTTGTTCAGATAGAGAATCGCGTCCGTCTGGTACTTTTTCGGGATTACGCCCCCGTTCAGATCAAGCGCTTGCGGCATCTCCTCTTCTGACCAGTACTCGGTATGGTACGCCACGTTTTTTATGTAATACGGCGTATCCGGCACCGCCACGGTCTGCCCCTCACGCACCCAGACGAACTGGTCCAGGTAAAAGCCGGGGATATTCCGCATCAGGACGCCAATCAGGAAGATAATCAGCCCAATGTGGTTGACATAGGGACCCCAGCGGCTGAACCGGCCTTTTTCCGCCATCAGCGCATCGCCGTCGCGGAAAATGCGGTAGCCTTTTTTCCGCAGGGCTTCGGCTGCCTTATCGGCAAGCGCACCCGGCTCGGTCTCGGCGGGATGCTCCGCTTCGCCGTACAGTTTTTGCCCTTGCAGGAACGAAACGTGTTGGTTGACGCGCGGTTTGTTCAGCGCCTTGTAGAGCGGGATCACCCTGTCCAGGCTGCAGATGATCAGAGATGTGCCCAAGGCTACCAGCAGCGTGACAAACCACCACGACGAGTACATGTTGTGGAACCCCAACGCGTAGTAGATCTGCCCCAGCGTACCGTACGTCTCGCTGTAAAACCTGGCGACGTCATCCTCCGTCGGAACCGGTACGGGAATGTACTGCTGCTGCGGAAAGATCGTACCGATGGCGGAGGCGATCAAAATCACAAGGATAATGGCAATGGCGACCTTGACGGATGAGAAGAAATTCCACACCCGGTCAATCAGGCTTTTCGTATTGGTCTGCGATCGACGGGCCATCCCTTCGTAACGCATGTCGGGAAAGGCGACCCGTCCATTCTGTGCAGCCTCTCCGGTTTGTGCGGTCAACTCCTGTTCCAGCGGCCTGCCGCACGATTCACACAGCAGCGTGCCAACCGGATTGGCGTGTCCGCATTCACATTTTCGCTGATCCATGTTGCTCCTCTCTTACGGCAAGATTTTGGCCACTTTTTCGGCGATCATGTCCTCGTTTAACGGCCCCAAGAAAATTTCCTTGACTTCTCCGTCCGGATCGATGAAAAACGTCGACGGAATTTTATCAATGCGATACAGTTTGGTGATTTGCGACTCGCGGTCCATCAAGATCGGGAAAGTCACGCCAAACTGCTTCAGAAACGGTTCCACAGCGACCGGTGTTTCGCCGATGTTCACTCCCACAATCACCAGTCCCTTGTCCTTGTACGCTTCGTACTGCTTCTGCAGGGCGGGCATTTCCTGTTTACAAGGGCCGCACCACGTCCCCCAGAAATTGAGCACGACGCCTTTTCCCCTCAAATCAGACAAGGCGATGGACGGGCCGTTCAGCTGTTCCAGGCTGAAATTTGGAGCGTCTCTGCCTACTTTCACCGCGTTGGGGTCCTTTACAAAGCTGGAATAAACGGCGAAGACCAGTGCCGCCAGCAAAACGCCCAGAATCGCCACTCTGATGTATGTACGATTGCTCTTGTTCATGATTGTCCTAACTCCCATCTGTGCCTGTTGCCGGCCTGTTTGCTTCCTTTATTTATTATAACGTTCCTTGATTTTCCGCCAGCGAACAAGATATGAACAGATTTTGAACGCTGATTCAGCGGCGGTGCGGCAAGTGCTTGCGGTCTCGGGTCAGGCCCCGTTTCAACCGCTCCACTTCCGACGTCGTCAGCGGCCGGTACTGTCCCGGCTCCAGTCCTTCCAGCGTGAGAAACCCCAACTTGACGCGCTCCAGGCTCAACACCGGATGGCCGATCGCTTCACACATGCGGCGCACCTGGCGATTGCGCCCTTCGTGAATCGTCAGCTCCAGCAGCGCCCGATCACCGGCGGCCGACGTCTTCAGCAGCCTTGCCTGTGCGGGAGCCGTCATGCCGTCCTCCAGCTTGATTCCCCGCTCCAGTCTGTCAACCTTTGCCGGGCTGGGCACTCCTCTTACCCAGGCGCGGTACACCTTATCAATCTCGTAGGAGGGGTGTGTCAGCATGTTGGCCAGTTCCCCGTCGTTCGTCAGCAGCAGCAGACCCGACGTGTCGTAGTCCAGCCGTCCCACTGGATAGACCCGTTCCTTTACACCTTTCAGCAGATCGGTAACGACGCGGCGGCCCTGCGGATCAGAGACACTGGTGATGACACCCGTCGGCTTGTACAGCAGCAGGTAGACGTGCTGTTCCAGTCGAATCGGACGTCCGTCGACGACGATCCGGTCCGTGTCGGGATCGACCCGCGTTCCCAATTCCCGCACCACTTTGCCGTTTACCTGCACCCGCCCCTGCACAATCAATTCTTCGCAGTGGCGGCGTGAGGCGACGCCGGCGTGCGCCAACACTTTTTGCAACCGTTCCATGGATGGTTCACCTCTACAACATCATACCCATTCTTACCAGTGTGGACAAGAACAACAAAAAACTTCCCTCGACCGGGAAGTTTTCCAACCAGCGCATCACGGTTCAGCCAAAGACGTAGGAGACGATCAACAGCGAAAAGATGACGCCCGCCAGATCTGACCACAGCCCAACCCGCAGGGCGTAGGCGGAATTGCGGATGCCGACCGCGCCAAAGTAGACGGTCAGCACGTACAGCGTGGTATCCGTGCTTCCCTGCATCGTGGCGGCCAGCCTGCCGATAAACGAATCGGGTCCGTACTGAGCAATCAGGTCAGTGGCCACCGCCAGCGACCCCGTGCCGGTAAGCGGGCGAAGCAGCGCGAGCGGGACGATCTCTTCCGGCACGTGCAGTACCTCGAGCAGCGGTTTCAGGACGGAGAGCAGCAGTTCCAGCGCTCCGGATTCACGGAACATCGTAACAGCCACCATCATCGCGATCAGATGGGGCAGGATGCGGATGGACGTGGTCAGCCCGCCTTTGGCTCCGTCGACAAACGTCTCGTACACGGGAATCCGCCTGTGCCAGCCGTACACCAGCACGAACGCGATCGTGACCGGAATGGCCCACAACGAAATCAGGGAAACCCATTGGTACATGCCGGCTTCCCTCCTTTATCTCAGCCTGCGGGTGTGACGGTATCGGTGCCAACGATCCAGCAGCAGGGCGACAGCCGTAGCGCCGAACGATGCCAGGAGCGTCGTGCCCACGATTTCGACCGGATTGGCCGAGCCATACTGCATGCGAATCGCAATCATCGTCGTGGGGATCAGGGTAATGCTGGCCGTGTTGATCGCCAACAGTGTGCACATGGCCGGGGTGGCGTGCTGTTTGTCGGGATTCAGTTTTTGCAATTCCTCCATCGCCTTCAGTCCCATCGGCGTGGCCGCATTGCCCAGCCCGAGCAGATTTGCGCTCATATTGGACAAGATGTAGGCCATGGCCGGATGTCCGTTGGGCACGTCGGGAAACAGCCGCTTGATCAGCGGCGCCATCAGCCGGGCGAGCACATCCAGCAGCCCCGCTTTCTCGGCGATGCGCATCAAGCCCATCCAAAAGGCCAGCACGCTTACCAGCCCGAACGCGACGGTCACCCCTGTTTTGGCTCCTTCAAATGCTGCCTGATTAACCGCATCCAGCCGTCCGTTGACGGCGGCCACGACGATGCTGACGACGATCAGGGCGAGCCAGATGACGTTAAGCACTCCACATCCCTCCCGCCATGATCTCCCAGACATGGTCCCAGAACGTCCGCGTCCGCCCGGGCGTCCAGGCCGGTGAGGTATCCTGCACGGTGAGCGGCACCCGGCCGATCAATCGGTCGCCGAGGTACACCTGCAAAAATCCGACGTGACTGCCGATCATGCGCTTCGTCACGGACGGCTGGAGCAGTTCCACTTTCGTGCGGATCTGTTCGGCTTCGCCGTTTTGCAGCGGGTAGGCAAACTCGTTGATCGTCACCAGACGCAGCGATGGATCTTCTGCTGCAACATTTGCCTGAATCGTATGCCCCTTGGCCACGACTTTGCTCACGGCAAAGTGCTCAAACCCCCAGTCCAACAGCTTCATTGAGTCATTCCAGTCATCCGGCGCATTGAGCGTAATGGCCGCCAGCTGCCGACCGTCCCGCGTAGCGGAGGAAGCCAGACAGCGTTTGGCCAGCTTGGTGTAGCCGGTCTTCACTCCGTCCGCGCCGTTGTACAGATGCAGCAGCTTGTTTTTGTTCTGCAAGCGCCGGTCCCATTTCTCCCCTTCCCACGAAATGGTCTTTACCTTGGTCGAGACGATTTGGCGAAAGATCGGATTGCGCAGCGCGTAGGCGGAAAGCTTGGCCATATCCTCTGCGGTGGAATAGTGCATGTTGCTGTCGTCGAGACCGTGTGGATTGGTGAAGTTGGTGTGGGTCATGCCGATCAGCGCCGCCTTTTCATTCATCAGGTAGACAAAACCGGGCACTGATCCGCCGACGTGATGGGCCACGGCCACGGCAGCGTCGTTGCCGGAGCGGAGCATCAGCCCGTACAGCAATTCTTCCAGCGTCAGCTTTTCGCCCTGCTTGAGGTAGATGGAGGAGCCTTCCACTCCGACCGCTTCCTTCGGCACGGTCACGACGTCCGAAAGCCGGCCCGACTCGATTGCCACAATCGCCGTCATGGTTTTGGTCAGGCTGGCAATCCGCATTTTTTTCGTTCCGTTTTTGGAGTACAGGATGCGCCCGCTGGCCACATCAATCAGGGCGGCCGCTTCCGCGGAGACGTCGGGGAACCCGTTTGCGGCCTCCACCTGCTGCTGCATGAAAAATATCTGCCAAAAAAGAAAAACGACGAGCACGCCGCACAGTTTTTTCCGTACCTTCATAACGTCCTCCCCAACGAATGTAGTACCGGCAGTTTGTACCAGTATATGGGGACGAGTCGTTTGGTAGTACCGAAACTGTCCGATGGCGACTAGCTAGTCGTTTGTCGTCTCTTCCGCTTTTCCGAACAGGGCGGACGCCTCCATCCGGGCTTCCTCGATGTTCAGGTTGACAGGCGGCTCAGGCAGATCACTCAATTCCCGCAGCCCGAAATGTTCCAAAAACTCCTTGGTCGTGGCGTAGAGGATCGGCCGCCCCACGCCTTCCGCCCGGCCCGCTTCACGGATCAGCTGTTTGGAGAGCAGCGTGTTCAGCGCCTTTTCGCACTTCACGCCGCGTATCTCCTCGATTTCCGAGCGGGTGATAGGCTGCTTGTACGCGATGATTGCCAGCGTCTCCAGCGCCGCCTGGGACAATGTGGACTGGCTCGGCGACGAGGCCAGCCGTTCAAAATAGGGGGCGTGTTCCGGCAGGGTGGTCAGTTGGTAGGCGCGGGCCACCTCCACGATCTGAATGCCGCGTCCCGCCCGGCGAAAATCTGCTTTCATGTCCTCGATCAAATCGACGATGGTATCTTCCGGCACTTCGACAATCTCGCTGATTTGCTTGGCGTCAATGCCCTCGTCGCCCGAGATGAACAGCAAGCCCTCGATGACGCCCTTCAGCTTGTCATAGTCCATCAGCTTGGGCTCCTTTCTCCGTATTCTCGCAGATCATGATGTCGTGAAACAGCTTGTGCTGCACGCAGGTAACGTGTTTGGCCTTCATCAGCTCCAACAGGGCGAGAAACGTGGTGACGATCTCCGTACGCGACGCCCCTGGTGAAAAAAGCTGAAAAAAGCGGATCATGCCGCCGCCCACCCGCAAAAGCTGCCGGATGTCCTGCATTCTGTCCTTGATGGAAATTTCATCACGCGACACCTTGGCAATCGGGTCTTTCTCCTTGACCCGTTTCACCAGCTTTTCCAGTGCGCTCAGCAGGTCGTACAGGGTGACGTCCTTGATCGTCTGCTCCTCTTCGCGGACGTAGGGAGACAAGTCTTCCGCCGGACGCGTAAACACCTGGTTGCGCCCTGTCTCCATCTCGCGGAGCTGATCGGCCAACAGCTTGTACCGTTTGTACTCCAGCAGCCGCTGCACCAGCTCTTCCCGCGGGTCTGCCTCTTCCACGTCCATGTCCAACAGCGGTTGAAACACGTGCTCTTCCTTGCGCGGCAGCAGCATTTTGCTTTTGATCGACAACAGTGTGGCCGCCATCACGACGAATTCGCTGGCCACATCCAGCTGAAGCTGCTGCATCGTGTCGATCGTCGCCAGATACTGTTCGGTAATCTCCGCAATCGGGATATCGTAGATGTCTACCTCCGCCTTTTCGATCAGGTGCAGGAGCAGGTCGAGCGGGCCTTCAAAGGAATCTAGTTTGATGCTGTATGACACAAGTAACTCCCTCGTTTCCCACTGGCTAGAACAGCGATAAGATGGCGGTAGCCGCATCTGCCACCAACGAGATGGTCATGCTCAGCGGCGTGCTGAGAATCAGGCCCCGCAGCGCCGGCAGGAAGATGAGCAGCAGCAGAAGCCACGGTCCGTATACCTCCAGCTTGTAAAAGAATCCGTCCCAGCGGCGCGGCGATAGAAACCGGACGATTTTGGAGCCGTCCAGGGGATGGATCGGCAGCAGGTTGAACACGAACAGCGCACAGTTGATGAGCACGCAGTTAAACAGCGTTTCATGAATGGCGATAGCAGCCTTTTCGTGCATGCCCATCAACATGTACGACTTCATCACCCAGCCGTAGATCGTCATGAAGAAAACAGCCAGCACGAGGTTGATCAGCGGGCCGGCCGCCGACACGTAGACGATCCCCAGCCGTTTGTTGCCGCGGAATTGCAGTGGATTGATCGGCACGGGCTTGGCCCAGCCAAACGGTCCGAACAAAATCAAAATCAGCCCGAATGGGTCAATGTGGGGAATCGGATTGAGCGTCAGACGCCCTTCCCGCTTGGCCGTGTCATCCCCCAGCTTCCAGGCCACGTAGGCGTGCGCCCACTCGTGCAGCGTAAAGGCGATGACGAACGCAATCAAGCGAAACGGCACCGTTTCCCACTCAAAATGAAACAGATCCGAAAAGTCCATTCCGTTCTCCTCCGAAAAAATCGCTATCTTCTAGCATACCAGCAGACTGGGAGGGATACAACCCCGAGTGCATGGGAGAACGGGGCTCTATCGACAAGCAGCACAAAATCCCCTCCGGCAGACCGGCTTCGCCCTGTACGCACCTGGGCGTTTCCCGCAGTCCACCGCGAGGGGATTTGATGAATGCAACGGATATGCTCCCTTGCCGCTATTCAGCGAACACTTCCACTTTTTCCATTCTGTCGCCTTGCTTGATCGCATCCACGTGCTCCATGCCTTTCGTCACGCGGCCGAAAACGGTATGAACGCCGTCCAGGTGGGGGAAGGAGTCGTAGCAGATGAAGAACTGGCTTCCGCCCGTATCCTTGCCCGCGTGCGCCATCGACAGAGAGCCGCGCAGATGCTTGTGCGGATTGCCTTCGGTCTCGCACTTGATGGTGTAGCCCGGACCGCCGGTTCCTGTGCCGTACGGGCATCCGCCCTGCGCCACGAATCCGGGGATGACGCGGTGGAACGTCAGGCCGTTGTAGAATCCCGAATTTGCCAGTTTTTCAAAATTGGCCACTGTTCCCGGTGCTTCCTGATCGAACAGTTCCAGCTCGATCTGGTTGCCGTTTTCCATGGTGATCAACGCTTTTTTCATTCTATTGCCTCCAGACGTGGGAAGAGTCATAACGCCCCCATTTTACCACGCTGCACTTCCCTCGTCCAATCTCTTCCGCTGCTGTCTTAGCGCAGCACCTCAGCACATGTGGGAAGCAGGTCGTGACGGATCAGATCGGCGAAGCTCTCCCGCTTCACCACCAGCTGCGCTTCGCCGTCCTTGACAAAGACGACCGCAGGGCGCGGAATCCGGTTGTAGTTGTTGGCCATGGCGTAGCCGTAAGCGCCAGTGCTGGTGACAGCCAGGATGTCGCCCGCTTGTGCAGGCGGCAGCGTAACATCCCAGATCAGCATGTCCCCCGTCTCGCAGCATTTGCCCGCAATCGAGACCTGTTCCGTCGCCGGTTCGTTCATGCGGTTGGCGACAGCCGCCTCGTATTGGGCCTGGTACAGCGCCGGCCGCAGGTTGTCGGTCATCCCGCCGTCCACGGCCAGGTATTTGCGCACGTCAGGAATCTCCTTGCGAGAGCCGATGCGATACAACGTGGTGCCTGCCTCTCCGACAATGCTGCGGCCCGGTTCGATCCACAGCTCCGGCAGCGGGATGTCACGGGCAGTCAGTTCCTGCCGCACGGCTGTCGTGATTGCTTTGACGTACTCCTCTGGCGGAAGCGGCGTGTCCCCCTCCACATAGCGGATGCCGAAGCCGCCGCCAACGTTCAGCACTTGCGGAAGATAGCCAAACCGCTCTTTTGCTTCCAGAAGCAGTTCTGCCAGTCGCTCAACGGCGATGATAAAGCCGTCCGTCTCGAAGATTTGTGAGCCGATATGGCTGTGTACGCCGAGCAGGTTCAGCCAGTCGCTTTCGTGGGCCTGTTTGATCGCGTCCAATGCCTGCCCGCTCTTGACATCAAACCCGAATTTGGAATCCTGCTGGCCGGTGGAAATGTATTCGTGCGTATGCGCCTCTACACCGGGCGTCACGCGCAGGAGCACCGCCACCTTCTCATTTCGCTCCTCGCCCAACTGCCGGAGGATGTCCAGCTCGTAAAAATTGTCGACGACGAAACAGCCGATGCCGGCATCCAACGCCATCGTAATCTCTTCCAATGATTTATTGTTGCCGTGGAAGTGAATCCGCTCGGCGGGAAACCCGGCCTGCAGGGCGGTGTACAATTCGCCGCCGGAGACGACGTCGAGCGACAGCCCTTCCTCCTCCACCAGCTTGCACATGGCCATGGTGCAAAACGCCTTGCTTGCGTAGGCGACCTGAAAACGGAACCCGGACTGGCGGAACGCCTCCATGTACGCCCGGCATTTGCTGCGAATCAGCGCTTCATCGTACACGTACAATGGCGTCCCGTACCGGACAGCCAGCTCCGTGACGTCACAGCCGCCTATTTCCAAATGTCCCCGTTCGTTTACTCGACTGGTCCCGTGCAAAAACATCCCCAAATCCTCTCCAATCTCCTGCTGCATACCGTGCGGTTGCGTTGTGTCTTTATACATAAAGGCAACTGAGCGCAATTGGCCAGTTGCCGTAACCACCTAGCATCCGAGGCTTACCATTCAATTTACTACAATAAAGTGCGTTTGACAATGGGTTAGGGCTTAATTGTCAGAAAATTCCCCGGCAGTCTACTGCCGTGACGAGTCGGAGGAACGGACAATGCTCGGCCGCTTGTTTTTCATCGGCACGGCCATGCGGATCACCACGTCCTTCATCGCCTTGTAGTTGAACGGAATAAACGGCCAGAGGTACGGGGTATCCAGCGAGCGGGTGGCGGCCAATCCCACCAGAACGACGGTCAGCCCAATCATCAGTCCGGCCGTGGAAAAGAAGCCGACCATCAGGATGAGGAAGAGGCGGACAAGCCGATTGGCCTGCGCCAGTTCATAACTGGGGGTGGCAAACATGCCGACGGCGGCTACCGCCAGGTAGAGGATCACTTCAGGCGCGAACAGCCCCACCTTGATCGCTACTTCCCCCACCAGAATCGCCGCCAGCAAGCCCATCGCGATTGACAGCGGCTGCGGCGTGTGAATCGCCGCCATCCGCATCAGATCGAGTCCCAATTCCGCCAGGACAAACTGCCCCAAGAGCGGAATTTCCGCCTTTTTCTTAATGCCGATATAGGCAAGCTGATCCGGTATCATCGAAGGGTGCATCGCCAGCAGCAGCCAGACTGGCAGCAGAAAGACAGAGGCGAAGATTCCAAAAAAGCGTACCCAGCGCAGATAGGCACCGACGACAGGGGTCTGGCGATACTCCTCGGCGTGCTGGACGTGATGAAAATAGGTGGCGGGCGTGATCATGACGCTCGGCGACGTGTCCACGTAGATCAGTACGTGTCCCTCCAGCAGATGAACCGCCGCCACGTCCGGCCGCTCCGTATAGCGGACGAGGGGAAACGGGTTCAGCGTTTTGCCGATGATGAATTCCTCCACGGTTTTTTCCGCCATCGGAATACCGTCAATCTGGATATTTTGCAGACGCTGTCTCAGCTTCTGGATCAATCCCTCGTTGGCCACATCCTTCAGGTAGGCGAGAGCCACGTCGGTTTTGGTCCGCTCCCCAATCTGCATGATTTCAAAACGCAGCCGTTCGTCCCGAATCCGCCGCCGCGTCAGAGCGGTGTTGGTCACCAGCGTTTCCGTAAACCCGTCGTGGGCGCCGCGGACGATTCGCTCCGTATCCGGCTCTTCCGGCTGACGCGTGGGCAGTTCCTTGGCGTCCATAATGATCGCTTCCGTCGACCGGTCGATGATAATTCCCACCTGGCCCACGAGGAGCTTGTCTAAAAACTCGTCGGTGGTGGACACTTTGGTCAACTGAAAAAACGGGATGTACTTGTGGTACAAATGTTCGAGTACGTTGGACTGCATGTCCCGCTCCCGCAAATCGTTCAGGTCGCGCATTACCTGAACGACGATGTCGGAACTGGCAAAGCCGTTTATGTAGTACAGCAGGAGACGCGTGCCGCCCACGGTAAACTCGTGCACACCCACATCAAAACTGACCCCCACCCCCAGCTTTTCATTCAGATACTCCTTGTTCTCGTCCACGAATTCCGAGATGGGGCGCCGTTTCGTCGCGACTTTCTGTGCCATGGGAACCGCTCCTTTCCAGTATCCATTTCACCGCTCTCAATGTGACCGGGCACCCCTTGTGCAGGTGATCCCTGCCCTGCATCTTGCCGATGTCCCCGATGCCGATGATGTTGGGCACCTGCAGCTCGTTGAGGACGTCAACCGTATCTCCGTAGATGCGGTTTTCCAGCGAGTCATCGGGAAAACCATTCTTGTCCACTGCCTCGTCTACAATCCGCTCCCGGTTGTCCACCGAGACCTTCACTGACGCCCCCCTCACCCCTTTGGTGTTGGAGGCGACGGCGATGGCGCCCAGGACTTCTATATCGGGATGCCGGACCACGTATTCGAGTGCCCGTTCGCCCTGGCCACGTCCGACGTCGCCGTTGTCGTCAAACATGACCAGCACCGGATCGGAGGCAGCCGTTTTGATCAGTTCCACGATCTGCTTGCCGGACAGAGGCGTGGGATTTCCCGCTGACAGGGAAATGGCGCGGCCGCCGATCTGACGTGCTACGGCCTCTACCGCTTTTTGCGCGACGTGATCACCGTCGGTCACCAGAATGACTTTTCGCCGTTGTCCGCCCATGAGGATCACCGTCCCGCTGCATCGGTATTTCAGCCTTTGGGTTTGAAGACAAGTGATGCCAAAAAGCCAAACGCGATCGCCGCAGAAATCCCGGCGCTGGTAACCTCGAATATACCGGTGATGACGCCGATCAGTCCGTGTTGTTCCGCTTCGCTGATCGCTCCGTGATACAGCGCATGGCCAAAGCTGGTGATCGGCACAGTGGCTCCGGCGCCGGCAAAGTCGATCAGCTTGTCGTACACGCCGATGAAGTCCAGAACGACACCGGAGACGACCAGCGTGCTCATGACATGGGCGGGAGTCAGTTTGGCGACATCCATGAGCAGTTGGCCCACGACGCAGATCAATCCGCCCACCACGAATGCGATGAGGTATTCCATTACGCTTCTCCTCCTTCCAACGCCACGGCGTGGGCGATGCACGGGATGGAATTGCCCTGCTGGTAGCTGACCGGGCTTAACAACGCGCCGGTGGCACACACCAGCACTTTTTTCAGCAGCCCTTTGTTCAGCTGGTCGACGATGTAGCCGTAGGTGACCACGGCACTGCTGGCACAGCCGCTGCCGCCCGCGAACACCTCCTGTTCGGGTGAGTACACCATTAAGCCGCAGTCGTTGTATACGCCTTCCATGTCATACCCTTCCCGCTGCATCCATTCCTTGACGATTGGATACCCGACCGATGCCAGGTCACCCGTGACGATCAAATCGTAATCGCGCGGAGTTCGGCCGGTGTCGGTGAAATGAGTCTGCAAGGTAGAGACGGCAGCGGGCGCCATCGCCGACCCCATGTCAAACGGGTCCTTCACTCCCATGTCCACCACTTTGCCGATGGTCGCATAGGTAATACGCGGCCCGTTTCCGCCGATACCGACCAGTCCCGCCCCCGCTCCCGTCACGGTCCACTGGGCAGACGGCGGCTTTTGTCCGCCGTACTCGGTCGGATAGCGGTATTGACGCTCGGCTGTCGCGTTGTGGCTGCTGCAGGCGGCAATCGCCCGGTTGACGTAGCCGGCGTTCACCAGCGCTGCCGCGTTCGCCAGAGTGAGCATGGAGGTGGAACAAGCGCCGTACATGCCCATGAGCGGGATGGCCAGCTGCTCTGCCGTGAAGTTGGTCGTAATGTTTTGGTTTAAAAGGTCACCGGCGATGATCACGTCGACATCCTGTTCGGTCAGCCCCGCCTTGTCCAGAGCAAGCTGCACCGCATCCTCCATCAATTGACGCTCTGCATCCTCCCAGCAATCCTGGCCGGCATACATGTCGTCGTATACCTTGTCAAAATAGGTCCCTAGCGGCCCTTCCCCTTCCTTGGGGCCGACCGCAGTCGCCGAAGACACAAGCCGCACGTCCCTGGTGAACTGCCAGGTTTGCCGGCTAACCCGGAATTCCCCTGCTTGGCTGCCCACGATACGTCCCCCCTTACGTGAACATCTTCCAGAGTGTCTTCAAGATGCCCGCGACAAAGGCGGCCACCACGCCAAACACGATGACGGAACCGGCCAGCTTGAACATGTTGCCGCCGACCCCCAGCACATATCCCTCGCTGCGATGCTCAATCGCGGCAGAGGCGATCGAATTGGCAAACCCGGTTACCGGCACTGCAGAGCCGGCTCCCGCATACTGGCCGATGTTGTCGTAGATGCCCAGGCCGGTCAGCAGCACGGACAAAAAAATCAGGGTGGCCACGGTCGGATTGCTTGCTGTTTTTTCGGTAAATCCGAAAAAGCTGATATACATGTTCTGCAAGATTTGTCCCAAGAGGCAGATCGTCCCGCCTACCCAAAAGGCGCGCAGCGAATTGAGCAGGACGTTTCGCTTTGGCTGGTATTTGGCCGCCTGTTGCTGATACAGTTGCTTCGTCATGGGCATCGAATTGGACGTTTTCGTCTTGGTCCCCACCTTGATCACTCCTTATTGATTCATAAGTGCAGTGCTGCCACTCCTGACCGCATGCATATGGCATATCCATATGATTCCAATTACGATTCACTTCTATGAATGGATGTGTTTTCCATCATAGTGCGCGATTACAAGTGAAACAGCCACTGCAGCAGTGACCCGCCAATCTTTCCGAACACCATCGCCATCAGCAGGACAATCAGCTTATCGTCCACGTTCAGCCTTTTCGCCAAGATCGGAAACACGTTCAGCACCTCGGTCAATCCCGCCGCCAGCATGCCCACGAACACGCCGGCGATGATGCCGTACAGGGAAGTGATCACCAGCGGCAGACGCGCCACCCATTGAAAAAAGTCAGCCAAGGTAAAAAACAGGGCACCGGCCACGAGCGCCCATTCCAGCGCCTGTATGTAGCGCTTGGCATTGGTCAGCTGCGCCAGCCGCGGAATGATGTCCAGCACGGTGATAAAGGCGACGAATCCGCTGCCGACGGCCACTCCCCCTCCCAGTCCGATCAGCACCAGCAGCAGATAATGCCAGACGTTCATGTCTTGGTCCGCTCGTTTTCCTTGTTTTCGTGCTGGATGTAATACTGATCCAGGCTTTGCTGATACATGAACAACTCCACTTCCAGCGGACTGGGCTCTTCTGTAATCCGTTTTTTAAACAAATGATTAAAAAACAGGATCATCCCCAGTCCGATTCCGATCGAATAGGGGATTTGCAGCCACAGCGGCTGCTCGCTCGCCTGCCCGGTGATCAGGTAGTGGATCCGCTGATGAACCTGCAGCATGCTCACGTCCGTATGAAAGTTCATGATCGCCAGCCCCGACCCGACAAACAGCAGCAGCCATACTGCGGCTACCAGCACCAGTTTGGGCCGTTTCCGCGGGTTGAGCACTTCCACGATGATCTGCGCCGCTCCCTGAATCTCCAGCGGGGTTTCCGGATAGGCAGTCCGGATCTTGCGAATCACCTGCATGATGTCGATGATGATCAGATCGCCGTCTTCCGGCTGCACGCGATAGACAGGCATTCTCGCTAATGCCTTCTCCCGTTCCCCGTCCCAGTAGAGCTGGCAGATGTCTCCCAGGGTGATCACCGCCTGCGGTTTGACAGACAGCCGTTTTCGCAGTCGCAGATACAAAGGTTCTTGCACGTCCACCCCTCCTTTGTGCCCTGCCGATCTTTCGCTAGTATGCGCCGTTTGCCGGTCCTATCATGCAGTTGCAGCCTCACACTTTATCGCGCATAAAAAAAGACCAGACGAGCTTACTGCTCAATCTAGTCCCAGACTGAAGACAAACGGTTCATTGAGTTAACGTCCACAAAAAATGATTTCCAGGCCAAAAGGCCTGCCTATTCATCAACCGAAGCGGAAGACAATGGGCATCGCATGGCGGGATGGGCCAAGCGAGCTCCTTTGACGACCGACTCAGCGAAAAAAACGAAGACGCGGGAATCAACAGGGGACACAAGTCTCACTTCATCGAAATACCCAGATGTTTGTCCCCTGCCCGCGTCTCGTTTTGGAGCGGACTTCATCCGCTTCTGTGCTGGGCGTCAAGCGAGCGAGCGGGCCCGATCTCCCATGCGCCGCGAACTTTGTCTACACGCTGAGACCAGACGAGCTTACTGCTCAATCTGGTCCCTGATTGTTTGCAAGATGCGCTTCTCCAGCCGCGACACCTGCACTTGCGAGATGCCCAGCCGCTCTGCCACTTCCGATTGGGTCTGATCCTTGTAGTAGCGCAGATAGACGATCAGCTGCTCCCGCTCGTTCAGCCGGCTGATAGCGTCCTTCAGCGCAATTTTTTCAAACCATCGGTTGACGCCTTCATCGGCAATCTGGTCAATCAGCGTAATCGGATCACCGTCGTTTTCAAACACCGTCTCGTGAATCGACGACGGCGCCCTGCTCGCTTCCTGAGCCAGCACCACCTCTTCCGGCGTAATGCCCACAGCCTCCGCCACTTCCGAAATGGTCGGCGCCCGGCCGTACGTTTTATACAGCTCGTCTTTTGCCCGCCGCACCTTGTTGGCCGTCTCCTTGAGAGAGCGGCTCACCTTGACCGTCCCGTCGTCGCGCAAAAACCGCTGAATTTCCCCGATGATCATCGGCACGGCGTAGGTGGAAAATTTGACGTCGTACGCCAGGTCAAACTTGTCCACGGCCTTCAGCAAGCCGATGCATCCAATCTGGAACAGGTCGTCCGCCTCGTAGCCGCGGTTGATAAAGCGCTGGACGACCGACCACACCAGCCGGATGTTGCTGTTGACGAGCAGCTCGCGGGCTTCAGCATCTCCCTTCTGGCTCTTGGCAATCAATTCCTTCACTTGATCATTGGTCAGAAAAGGCTGACTGGCATTTTTGATATCGGCACCCATTGGCACTACCCCTAATTTTGCAAGGCTTTGGCACACGAAAGGCGTTTGGTCAGGCGAACGGTGGTTCCTTTTCCGACGGCGGTCACCACCTCCAGTGTGTCCATGAAATTTTCCATGATCGTAAAGCCCATTCCGGAGCGTTCCAGTTCCGGCTTGCTGGTGTAGAGCGGCTGCATGGCCAGATCGACGTCCTCGATGCCTTTGCCCTGGTCTTCTACCAGCAGATCGACCAGGCCGTCTTCGATGCTGACAGAGATGCGGACCACGCCTTCAGCGTTTTCCTCGTACCCGTGAATGATCGCGTTGGTAACAGCCTCGGACACAACCGTTTTGATCTCTTCCAACTCTTCGACCGTCACATCCCATTGCGAGATGAACGATGCGACGGCCACACGGGCAAACGCTTCGTTTTGGCTCAGGGCAGCAAACGAGACCGTCATGAAATTGCGCGTGGTCATCTTACGCCACCCCCAGTACATGCAGCGCTTCCGCTTCGCTTTCGCGGAACTTGATCACCTTGAACAGGCCTGACATCTCAAAAATCCGGTAGATGGTCGGATTGATCGAACATACGACCATTTCGCCGGAGCGGGCAGATATTTGCTTGTAACGGCCGAGAATGACTCCGATGCCAGAGCTGTCCATGAACGCCAAATCGGCCAGACTGAGTACGATGTGGCGTATATGCGGATTGCGCAGAATCCCATCCACCGTGCTGCGCAACTCTTCCGCCGTGTGGTGATCCAGTTCTCCCTGCAAACGGACGACCAGCACGTCCTGCTTGGTCTCCGTGGCGATGCGTAGACTCATGGCTGACACACTCTCCTTCATCCCGTAGTTCTCTCTCTTTTCTGTCCGGATTGTTCCATTTCCTGCCAGGCGACAAAAGAACAAAAAAATCGAGCAGCCGAAGGTCACATTCGTGGCAACTCGATTCTTTTCGCGATCGTGCTGACAGTTCAATAGCCAATCAAGACGTGTTTTGTGGTTCGCTTGAGAATCTCCCACATGCCTGCCTTCTCTATCGATTGCTCCGGATAGAGATCAATACGGCTTACTTCTTTGCCTTCCTTGTTTCGGATGAAGATGTGACCGACAACCTGGTCTTTGCTGATGGGCGCATTTACCGTCTGATTCAGGACGACCTCCCTGGTGTAGTGATCAGACGATTCGCCCCGCTTCATCAGCAGACTGACCGCTTGCGGTGTAATGACATTGACCTGCGGCAGCTTTCCCTTGTCCACGGTGATCGGCTGCACCACTTCTCCCTTTTTATAGACCGGCTGCACCTGGAAGTGGGTAAACGCGTAGGTGAACAGCGTGGCCACTTCCGCATTGCGCGTCTTGGTATCGGGTTCTCCCATCACGACGGCGATCACCCGCATGTTGTTGCGCTTGGCAGTTGCCGTCAGGCAGTATTTCGCTTCGCTGGTGTAACCTGTCTTCAGCCCGTCCACCCCTTCGTAAAACCGGACGAGGCGGTTGGTGTTGACCAGCCAGAACGGATTGTCCGTGTCTTTTCGCAAATAGTCCTGATAGGTCCCGGTATATTTGGTAATCAGTTCGTGTTTTAACAGCTCGCGGGACATAATCGCAATGTCCATCGCCGAGGAGTAATGATTGGGGGCCGGCAGACCGTTGGAATTCACAAAATGGGTATTCTTCATGCCGAGCTGCTTGGCCCGCTCGTTCATCCGGGCCACGAATGCCTCTTCTGTGCCGGCCAGATGCTCGGCCATGGCGACAGAGGCGTCATTGCCGGACGCGATTGCGATACCCTTGATCATGTCTTCGACGGTCATTTCTTCTCCGGGCTGCAAAAAGATTTGCGAGCCCCCCATCGACGCCGCCCGTTCGCTGGTGCGAACCTTGTCGGTCAGCTTGATCTCGCCTCGATCCAGCGCTTCCATGATCAGCAGCAGCGTCATCACTTTGGTGATGCTGGCCGGAGGCAGTTTTTCATGCGCGTTTTTCTCGAACAGAACGGTGCCCGTATCCGCTTCCATCAAGATGGCGGACGTCGCGTGCGGCGCGAAATTCATCTCCTTTTGATCGGGGGCGGGTTTTTCATTGGCTGCCGCCGCCATTGGAGAAAAGAAAGCAACACATGTGATGAGCACAGACAGACCCAGATTCAGCGTCCTTTTCATAGCATTCCCTTCCCTCCATTCATGGTTTTATTCTGACCAATCAAACAGGAAAATATTCACATGGAAGGCAACAGCGGATTCCGAGAGCGAAACGCCTCACACGGGACAGGCAGCTCCCACCACTACCTTTCCCATTTTTGCTAAAGAAAAGCCCCCTTCGCCCGGTAGAGTGCACCCCTTAAAGTAGACATTGGAAAAACCCCTTGGGATAACCGATGTTACTTTAAGGGGTGAATTTTTTATGGCTATCAAAGGTCAAAAGTTCAAGCATTATCCTTTGTCGTTGAAAAT